>JAEEGG010007062.1_pt1 | contig 26113 bp, 22 predicted proteins | sample 9134161 | NCBI WGS metagenome assembly JAEEGG01 (sample SAMN16246543, study PRJNA631951) | gut metagenome | biome: gut microbiome; feature: rumen; material: CR-attached | host: Bos | place: Iran: Karaj | collected 2018-10 | reverse complement strand
CGCCTGGTCCTTTATGTATGTGAGGAAGCCATAGTGGTTCCCGTCGAAATTCTGGACCGAGAAGCCTGTGATAAGGTCGAAGTTATTCCCTGTGTATGAGATATTTCCGACAAGGCCATAGGTGTCTTGGGTGAGTCCCTTGCGCCTGACGAAATCGGTCCTTTTCACCTTGTCGTCTGTGATCCCGAACTTCTTTGGTTTGTTGTCCGGACGGAACTCCTCGTAATAACCATGCCCATGGGTATAGTGAGCGGCCAAATTGGCCTTCCACGTATCCGAGAGATTGAAAGCGGCTGAAAGGATATTATGGCCTTGCCAGAAATTGTCAGTGGTCTTCGGCCATAGGGTCCCGTCGCGCATAGTGTATCTCTGTGTCACGTAACCATTAGCATCCGTCAAGAAAATCCCGTCATCGCCGGTGACTATCCTTTCATAAAGGCTGTTAAACTGCCCCAATCCCTTGTCATAGAGATCCTTATATGTCTTTATCCCGGTCTTTGCGGTATAACTCCATGATCCGTCGTCGTAACTTCCATCCATCAGACTGTAGTCACCGTTACCGGCGGTTATTCCGTTCCAAGCCTGGCCGGTCCGCTCGTAATTACCGATATTCCTGTATTTAAGGATAACGGATCTGCCAAGCCATGTCAAGCCACCATACCAAGATCCGGACTTTCCGGCCGTGCCATGGATAAAGCCGTCAGTGCTGGTGGTGTGGAAGGCACCGTCAAGAATAAGATGCCTTCCGATCAAACCTGATGATAGGGTTATGCCTGTATTGTAGGTATTGAAACTGCCATAAGAGCCGCTGACTATAACAGACGGATTATAAGAGATCGCTTTTGTCCGGAGAGCCACGCTACCGCCGAATGCTCCGTCACCATTGGTCGACGTTCCCACTCCCCTCTGGATCTGGATACTCTCCAGGAAATGACTGTAGCTGTTCATGTTAGCCCAGAAAACCGCCTGATCCTCCGGAGAGTTTAGAGGCACTCCGTCGATAGTCACATTGATCCTGGAATCGCCCGCTCCCCTGATCCTGAGATAAGTCGTTCCGGTGCCGACACCATTCTCGCTCCATGAGAGCACGCCTGGGGTTGATGAAAGCAAAAAAGGAATCTCTTTACCTGTTGTCGAGAAATCGCCCAGAGCCTTGCGGTTGACGTTTGAGACAGCGAACGGGGCGTTTTTCGACGCTCTGACACTTTGGACCATGGAAGCTTCCAAAGCCTCTGCCTTAGTTGTGTCTCCGGGCGCCTGGGCGAACGCCGCCCCGGCTTGGATAAAAGTCGCGGCGATAACCGCTGAAAAAAGAAAAACTCGCATAATAAATCATTATTAATGCGAGGGGACGCCATCAAAGGCGTTATTGAGATTATGCTTCCCTACGGCGGCATTGCCCGCGTCAGGTTCAATGGGTATGATCTCAACCGGACGGCTTTCATGTCCGGTACCCCCGCTTATTTCAGACGCGAATATAGCTATTTTTTCGCTACAAGTTCCACCTCATAGAGACGTTTCCAGTATTTCCCGGTCAAAAATATCTGTTTTGTCTGAGGATTATAGGCTATACCGTTAAGAACGTCGGTATATTCGTCGCGAAGATGCCTCGGGAGTAGACCGGCGCAATCCACCGTAGCTTCCACCGCACCGGTCTCAGGATTGATAATCAGTATCATGTCTGTCATATAGACATTAGCCCAGATCTTCCCGTCAATCCATTCAAGTTCGTTGAGCTGGTTTATCGGCCTGCCGTTCAGCTTGACTGTCAATGACTTCTGTTGCCGGTACTGAGTGTCCATCCAGTATAGCCTGGCTGATCCGTCGCTGGCGATCAGGCTCTTCCCGTCAGTAGTCAAGCCCCATCCTTCCCTCGGATAGCTGAAAGTCTGCTTGTATTCCAGAGTCTTAGCGTCGTAGATGAACGCGACCTTGTTCTGCCATGTGAGAATGAATATGTTTCCGTCCAGCTCCACAGAGCCCTCCGCGAAATATTTCCTCTCGAACCCGAGTTTCTTGAGAGCCTTTCCTGTCGCCGGATCAACGACCCTGAGAGTCGACTCACCGTACTGACCGGTAGTCTCAATCATCTTATCACCCTGGAAGAACAGACCTTGGGTATAAGACATCTCGTCATGGGGATACTCCTTCACGACCTTGACCTTATATTCCTTTACCTTGGCGTCGCAGGATGATCCAGACAGGACCAAAGTGGCTAATATGAAGAATATCAATGTTTTCCAGCGCATGGTTACAACAAGCTTTTGTCCAACTCACAAATATAATCAAAAATCACTCCAAGTTATTCCTTCTCCCCGCAGCACATGTCGAACATGGCTTCAACTTTCTTTTTAGACGGCATGGTAACAAAACAAAAAAAGGTGGAGCCGTAAGCCGGTTTCTGTTTTTAAATCCGCCATTTATCTGCGCGACCTACCCCCTGGCATCGGACGGGCAGCCCTCATCTGCCAGTATATTTGGTTTTGCAGGCCCTGGTTCCGTGCCCGCCGGCTGTCACCAGCCAAGCGTCGTGAGCTCTTACCTCGCGTTTTCACCCTTACCACCGAAGTGGCGGTTGTTTTCTGTCACGGCCGCCCGAGATCTCTCCCGCCTGGGCTTTCCCCAGCAAGGTGCCCTTTCCTGTCCGGACTTTCCTCACCCCGGACCCGAAGCTCCGGAGCGCGGCGGATCGCCCCACCTTATTTGTGGCGCGAAGATAATAAAAAAGATTGACTATGCGTGGTTGGCGGCCACGGTCGCATCGAGGTCGAGGGCGTCAGCCAGAATAACGATAGGATTCAGGACTGTGTAGCCGGTTGACATCTCTATCTGCCACTTGCATGTCTCACACTCGCAGCAGACGAAATCCGGAGCCAAAGACTTTATCTGCTCGAAAAGCCTGCTCCCGATTTCCTGGGAATACTTGTAATTCTCCTTCTTGAAGCCGTATGTTCCTGCCATGCCGCAGCAGGCGCTGTCCAGGACAGTCAGCGAGACGCCTGGAATCATCCCAACAAGAGCCTTCGTGAATATGCTCCACCCTAGTTTCTCATTATGGCAAGGCACATGATAGGCGATCCTGGCTCTGTAGTCCTCCTTGAATACCAGCTTAACGGCACCGGAGTCAACCAACTCGAAAAGGAATTTCTCGACCATGGTGATGCTATCCCTGACTCCTGAGTTGTCCACATCCAGCACGTCGGGATATTCATCTCGCATCGTGAAAATGCATGTGGAAGACACTCCCACTATCGGAAGTCCATCAGAGACAGCCTTTTCAAACACCTTGACATTGTGTTCGGCATGACGTCTGGCAGAGTTCCACAACGCGTTCGAGATCATCGCCACCCCGCAGCACTTCTCGTCGAGAAGCTCGACTCCATATCCGATAGCGTTCATCACTTTCACGAAAGCTTTCCCCACCTCAGGATGCTGGAACTCAGTCGAGCAACCATGGAAGAACGCCACTTTCTTGGAATAATTGTCCTGCTTATCGGCCGCCTCTTTCTTGAACCACCGGATAAAACCCTTCTGCTGGTACTTGGGAAATGTCCTTCCACGGTCGATGTCCATCATGACATCCATCACGACTTTGGCAGGTTTAGACGCGGCGATGAAGTTGGCCAAAGGAGCCACAGGACGGGCGAATTTGCCCATGAAATCAGTACTGGCCAGGATACGATCCCTGAGTTCGGGAATATCATGACCGTAACGCCTTCTGGCGGAATGGATCAAATCAGCGATCTTGACCCCCGAAGGACAGGCGACCTCGCATCGTTTGCAGTTCATGCAATATTTCAAGTTCTCGTCGAAGAAGAACTTGTTCTTGAGGCGTAAACGCTCACCATCAGGTCCGGCTTGCTTAGGTCCAGGATAATGCGGATTGACAGCCACCACAGGGCAATATGCCGTGCAGATCGTGCATTTGATGCACTGCTCGAAATTATTGAAACTGACGTTTTTCTCCTGCATGGCTATTTACCTTCAATTATACTGTCAGCCACACTAAGGGCTGTCATTATGGCCACTCCTGCCCCGCTCCCCTCGTATAGAGAGTTGCAGCCTCCGACCTCTGATCCTATCACAAACAAATTATCAACTAAAGACCCGTTTCTCATGGGCCGGAAGGAATCGTCAGTAATCACTCCGAAAGAAGCGTAACCTTGCTCGGAGAAAAAGTCAGGAGCGCACCATTCCGCCCTGTCAGCCGGGAAATCGGTGTCAAGTCCGAACACCGGCTCGAGGACAGTGTCTGGTGTCGCCTCAAGCCCCTTTCCGAATAGATTACCACTCGCGAGGACATATTGGTCGGCGGTCAAAGAGATTGAGCCGAGATTGGCAGTGTGTATTCCGGTAACAAGCCCATTCTCGAAAGTGGGGTCGATAGCTGTGTCACCGGCTAGGAAAGTGCCTCCAGCGGACTCAAAAGAGCGTTTGAGAAGAATTTGGGCACGGATTCCTGGAACTGAGGGAGGCATGGTTCCGACAAACATCACCTCAGCCGGAATCATCTCCTTGAGCCACTCGATAACAACCGCTTGGTTGAACCCGAAAACAGCAGGGACAATCACCAGATCCTCCCCGTTGACAAGATCCCTTACTTTCCCGCCGAATTCTTTCCAGTTCGACTCCTTGCCCATTATCCTGGCGATTCCGACAGAACGCATCTCAGTCGGATTGGACCGGAGGCTTTCAACGTCCGCTATGGTCAGGGTCTCTACCCTGCAGGAAACTCCCCTCTTTTCCAGTCCCTCAGCTATGAACCCAGCATTGAAATCAAGAAATCCATGGAAGTTGACAATCAATGCCTTATTCCATTTTATCTCATCTTTTGATGGAAGTAAAGTGACATCCTCCATCGCCAGCCAGGCGGGCATGAACGACCCCATCGGGGTGAGCCTGAAACCGTTTCTCGGAAACTCCGGCTCCGATGATGGAGAGCCATGAAGTTTCAGCCCGCATGAGTCGAAAAACTCCGGGATACCGCTAACATATTCAGAAACCTTCTCGACTCCGATCTTTGAATATGGATGATTCTTTGGGAGGAAAGCCAACGCTTTCAGAGGTTCACAGACCTCTGTCCCGTCCTCAAGCCTACCGAGAAGCCCGAAAGTACCGGACGAGAAATGAAGGGCGTTCTGTCCGGCCGAGACAATAAGGCATTTTTGTCCGGCCCTCTGCGCTTTGATGCCACAGACGAGAGAGGCTAGTCCCCCTCCGATTATGATTGTGTCAAACCTCATCTTTCCTCGTTCAATCCTAGTACTTCCGAATATACCCACTGTGTGTACACACTCTCTCTGAGGGTCTCGCCCCAGGCCACGGGGTACATTCCCTTCCACCTTTCTCTCATGAAAGATTTCAGGTCTTCCCTGGCTTTTGAGGCACAACCGGTGGCTTTCGCCAAGCGACCAGCGGCCCTGCAGGCGCACAGCTCACCCTGGCATGGTCCCATACCGACACGAGTCCTTCGGCGGAGGTCGACCAGATTCCCGACCTCAAGATTCTCAATAGCGGCATCTACCTCAGCCACAGTTACTTCCTCACACTCGCACACGACTCCGCTATTGTCTTCGTCAAAATCCAGCTTAGCGGCACTGGATCCGATTCTGCCTATAGATGCCTTCTGCGCCAGAGTCGGGAATTCGAATATCTTTTTAGCGATCTGCTCTATTCCGCCCCCCTCGGATCCGGGAAGAGGCTCACGAGCGGTCACGCACTTGACAACCACACCAAGCTTGCGGCAAACCGCATCGGTAGCGATTTCGGCCATAAGCCTGTAAGTCATCAGCTTGCCGCCAGTGATTGTGATGAATCCCTTAATCCCGTCACGGACCTCGTGATCCAGGCAGACAATGCCTCGACTGATGTTCCTGCCTGAAGGATCATTGTCAGCGGAAACCAGCGGGCGGACTCCGGCATATCCCCTTAAAATCCTGGTGTGCATCAGACTGGGAGCCAGTTTCGCTCCTTCAGTCAAGAGAAGATCGACCTCTTCGGGAGTAACACGGACATCGTCACACTCCTCGTAAGGCACTCTGGTTGAAGTGGTTCCGATGATGCAAACAGTGTCGCCAGGAACGAGGATATCCGCGTTGGCCGGTTTACGGCAGCGGTTGATCACCATTCCGTTAACCCTATGTGCGAAAATCAGCAGAGCACCCTTGGCCGGGAACATGCCTACGTTGACTCCAGCCAGCGAGGCGATATGATGTCCCCAGATTCCAGCGGCATTGACGACTATCTTGGCGTAATAATCAGACTCCTGGCCAGTCGTGTGATCCAGGACTCGAACGCCCTTTACGGTATCTCCGGTAATATGGAAACTGGTGACCTCGGAACGTACCAGGATCTTGGCTCCGTGAAGCTTCGCGTCGACCATATTGGCGGCGCAGAGCCTGAATGGATCCACACAACCGTCAGGGACTCTTACCGCCCCGATAATGTCCGGATTCACAGAAGGTTCCAGACGCAGGGCTTCCTTAGGGTCTATGACTTCGGCTTTTATTCCGGCCGCCAGACAAGACTTGACAAAAGTCTCCTGATAACCAAGATCGTCTTCCGGCAGGGTAATAAAAAGTCCTGAAGTGTCGTCCACGCAATGGCGGGCCACTTTCTTCAGGATCATGTTCTCACTTATACACTCAGAGGCTGATTCTTTGTCCGTCACCGCATAACGCGCGCCACTATGAAGCAGTCCGTGATTACGGCCGGTCGCTCCGGTAGCGATGTCATCCCGCTCGATTAGAAGGACACTCAAGCCCCTCAGGGCACAATCTCTCGCGGTTCCGGCCCCCGTGATTCCTCCTCCGACTATGATGACATCGAACTCTTCCATCAGCGTCCAGTATATTCTTTAATCTTCTTCCTAAGGTCTTTTGAAATGCTGATCGGCATGTCTTTGTCGGACCTGTCGAGCCACTCCAACGCCAGATCAGGAAGACCACTCATGAAGCAGCCGAGGGCTATGTTGTAAGCCGCGCAGGAACGCTTCTCGGCACTCTTGTTGTTCACGAGGGTCATCCACTCTTTTATCGCCTCATCCCAATGGAAGGTGTACGCTTTCTCCGCTCCCTTGTTCCAAGCGGACTCGGCTCCGTCATAATAAATCACCTGGAAATAATCCTGCTTCCAGCCGGACAGAAAAGTGTTGGCTGCCAGTACGCCAGCCTTGTAACCAATCGCCGGCAGGCTGGTCATGACCTCCTTCCTCGTCGGAGCGCCCAAACTGTAGACATCCGTGGAAAGGCTCTTGTCACCGTTGAAAGCCAGGACCTGATCCTGCTTGTTCATCGAATCATAGACATAAACCTTCGTGAGGAAATGGGAAGTCACATTCGTGACGTATGAGGAGTCAGGGCTCACCCTTCTCCCAGCCACTTTCAGGGTCTTACCCAACACAGGCTCTCCAATCGTAGGAATATCGAACAAGAACACGACATCCTTTCCGGACTCTAGAACCAACTTGATAAGGCTGTCTTTAACGGAATAATCGGCACCGTCAATAGCGGGCATCTTGAATAACCCGATCTCTTGCTGACCACCGAAATAATCCTCTTCAAGACGGCTAGCGAAACCATCAGCTATAGCCTCATTGAACTCATTCACAGCAGTTTCCTTCCCAGTCAGATAGACTACACCCATGCTTTTCCCCATGAGGTTCAGACCCGATTTCGAGGCTGTCCTCATCTCAGGCCTGATCACAAAAGCCTGCGGAGCGCAAGACACAAGCACCAGCAATACCGGCGCGAGTGTCGCTAATCTTCTTAAAAATGAAGTCTTTTCCATAATATGTTTATCTTTTGACCGGCTCGGCGACGAGATCATACTCGTCGGCGCCTGTGATCTTCACATCAATAAACTTGCCGAGAAGCTCGGTCGCGGGAATATTTCCGAATAAATCCGGCTCAAATCGCACAATAATCTCCCCATCGACATCCGGACTCTCTAGCTGACTGCGGCAAATCAGCACACCGTCGGCATAGTCATCCACGAGCACACGTTCTAAGGTTCCGACTCGTGATTGATTGAAAGTCAGGGAGATATCCTTTTGAACCTCCATTAGCTCGGCGAGTCTCGCCTGCTTTTCCCGGCGCGGAATCCTGTCACGGTAATTTGCCGCCCCATAAGTGCCTTCCTCTTCTGAATACGCGAAGGCCCCGAGCCTTTCGAAACGGGCTTCCCGGATAAAGTCAAGAAGCTCAGCGAAGTCCTTCTTGCCCTCACCAGGATGGCCGACAATCATGGTTGTCCTGAGCGCCACACCGGGAATCCTCTCCCTAAGCTTGCGCACCAACTCTCTAGTCCAGGCCCCGTCGACCTGACGGCGCATCATCCCCAGAACCTTATCAGAGATGTGTTGGAGCGGGATATCGAGGTATTTGCAGACCTTGGGGTTGGACGCCATCTCGTCGAGCACATCCTCAGGGAAATCGGCCGGATAGGAATAGTGGATACGTATCCATTCAATCCCATCCACGGCGGAAAGCCTGCGAATCAGTTCGGCCAATTCGCGTTCCCTGTAAAGATCCAGCCCGTAGAAAGTAGTGTCTTGAGCGATCAGGATCAATTCCTTAACCCCGCTCTTCGCCAGGGCTTCCGCCTCCTCGACAAGGTCCTCCATTGGCACGGACTTATGCGGACCCCTTATGAAAGGAATCGCGCAATATGCGCAGCGCCTGTCGCAGCCCTCTGAGATCTTCAGGTACGAATAGGCCTTAGAATCTGTTCTGAAACGGACGTTTCCTGCCTCAGGACGGCCTCCAAGAGCTTTGACCAGCGGTTCCTGGTCCCTGGCTCCAAACCAGCCGTCAACCTCAGGAATAAGGTCAGGCAGTTGGGCCATGTATCTCTGGGATAGACAGCCGAACACGATGAGTTTCCCGACCTCTCCGGCTTTCTTCCTGTTCGCGGCTTCGAGGACAGCCTGTATGGACTCCTCTTTGGCGTCGCCTATGAATCCGCAGGTGTTCACAAGCAGGACATCTACCGGTTCCGGACGGCTCTCCGGAATCAGGTTATACACACCATCAAGACGGGCTAGTAGACGCTCCGTGTCGACGGTGTTCTTAGAACATCCTAAAGTTATGACCTGCAGTGATTTCACTATTCCTCAGCGGGTTTCTCCTCCTCTTCCTCGTCAGGGTTGACGAAGTCGAAAGAGGCGTAGTTCTTGATCTCATTATACCACTCGACTACCTTCTTCATGTGCGAGACATAAAAGCGGTTGTCGTCATAGTTCGGAAGGGCCTTCTCAAAGAGGGCTTTCAGCTCGGCGGCATCTGCTTTGGGTGAAGGAGCCGGGGCATCACCAAGGACTTCCTTCATCTTAAGCAACACTTCCTGTAACTTAACCTCTTCCTCTGTGGTATAAATAGATATATCAGCGAGAGTGGTGATACGATTGCTCGCCCCAGCCACTGTCCTTTTCTTGTCAGAGAGTGACTCAACTATAGCGCCACCACGCGCCTGAGCCAGGTAGAGGAATAATCCGTGCTGGCCCGAGATTGAGAGAATTTTCGTAAGATCTGTTTTCATATGCGTTAAATTTAATAATTATTCTTGTGATTATCGCGACCAGAGGCTTCCGAATATCTTTTCGACCTCTAATTCAAGTTCCTCGATTGAACTGTCGTTATGCAGTATAGCGTCTACTTTTGAGATGTCGAATCGCTGTGCGCCCATCCTCTTGATGATGTCAGCAGGCTCGGCACTGTCTCGTTCGCATGCCCTGCGTAGACGAGTCTGGAGAGGAGCGTCAACAAGGACCACCTTGTCGACATATTCCAGGAATTCTGGCTTCTCCAGAATAATCGCGGACTCGAGGACGCAGAACGGTTTGTTTCCAAAGAAAACATCTCCCGGCTTAACTTCCTCCATGAGGGCAGACTTTGATGCCTCCCAGCGCCGGAAATCCCTCAATACGGCTGGATGGACGATTGATTCGAGAATCCGGAGTTGTTCCGGAGAAGAGAACACGATTGACGCGAGTTTGCGGAAATCAGGTGATCCGTCGGGAAGGCGCACTCCCCTTCCGAAAGCCTCCTCAATAGCGTCAAGGAGAGAATCATCATCCCGGTAAAGCCTCTTGGCGGCGGAATCCGAATCATACACGGGAATCCCTCTTGCCGACAATATCGAGCAAACGGTTGACTTTCCGCTACCGATTCCACCTGTGACAGCAACCGTCCTCATCGCACACTCTCCTCGACACAATCGAACACTTCCGGTTCGATTGAATACTCGATCACACCGTCAGGCATCTTGGAATGGTTGGCCATGCAGCGGCCACCTATAGATTTCTGGAAGTCGTTGTAATCGATATTGAAACTGACCACGTCAGAAGGATCGTGAGTCAATGGGAAAACACATTTGTAGACCACCCTGGCAGTTGACGGGTACACCGACAGCTTCATTCCGGCAGGGACGTTCCTGGGGGTCACGGCGACCTCCGTGGAGATCTCCACATAGCGGGTCACCTCCAAGGAATAACCGACCTCCTGCTCAGACATCCTTATACCTTGCACAGGTTCAAGTTTCACTGAACCATGGGCACTCGACCTCACGTTAGACAGTTCGATCGCCTTCGTATAAACCATGTTGATATTCTCAAGATGGTAGGGCTCGCCATAGACAAGGACCGAGTCCGGTTTGAGTTTGATCGGGCTGAGAGCCGTGTACTGTGGTTTGAAAGAAATAATCGTCACAGCGTGGACCGGCACCTTCTTGTGATTCTCTACCGGGAACCTGAATTGGACAGACTCTGAAAGGAAGGACTCCAATTGGACACCTTCACCGAAAATGTCTGATACATAATTACTTAACTCGGCAGCGGAGATGTAGAACATATCCTTCTCCGCATGGTGCATGTCCTTTGAGTTGAAGGAAACGTGGATAGCGTCTTTCTTGGCTTTGTGACGGCCTTTTAGGATCGAGAACCCCGAGGTGCGGCACCTGGCCGCTATTGTGCTGGAGTTGGCCGAGACATTCGAATGGCCCGCGATATCGCACTCAGCGACAACCGGGACAGACAAAGTCTCAGAATACTTAAGGGAAAGATTATGTATCAGCCAAATACCAAACGCCAGCATAAGGGACATCAAAAATACCGCGATGTCCCTTCCCGGCAGTTTTTTCAGCTTTTCTTTCCGCATCAGCTTACGCCTTAGGCGCGTCCTCCGTGAAGTCCCTGACGATGGAGTTCTTGTCAACGCGGAGCTTCACATCCCCGTCGACCTTGATGAGTACGGAGCGATCTTTGATCTCGTCGACAGTGCCGTAGATGCCACCGGCGGTGACCACCTTGTCACCCTTCTTGAGCTCATTGCGGAACTTCTCCAATTCCTTCTGTTGTTTGCGCTGTGGCCTGATCATAAAAGCCCACATGACAACAAACATCAGGATGATCATAATCCAGAACGTTCCACCAGCTCCAGTGGGAGCCTGGGCGCCACCGGCCTGGGCCTGCAGCAAAGTGATTGTAAGAATATTCATTTTCAACAAAAATTAATGTCCGCTAATTTAAACAAAATCCCCGGTCTTCACAATCTCTCCCTCATCAATAAGCTTCTTCGCCAGACGGTCGAGCAGTCCGTTGACAAACGAACGGCTCTTGGGAGTGCTGTAGTATTTGGAGATCTCGACATATTCATTGATCGTGACCCTCAATGGCAGGTCAGGAAAAGCCTTGGCCTCGGCGAGCCCCATGACAATCAAGACCGTGTCCGTTGTGAACAGACGATCTTCCTGCCACTGGTCGGTGCTGGAGGCCACCAGAGGGAAAAACTTGTCGTAGCAAGTGTACGATGTCCTGAGGAGCTTGGTGACAAAGGTTTTGTCGCTTTCTGCCGGTCTCGGGACAATCATTTCGCTGCGGTAAAGGGGCGGAAATTCCCACCTGAGGCCTTTGGAAAGGGACTTCATAGTGTCGCAGCATACGGTCAGGGAATATGCCAAATCATCGTTCCACCAGATCGACAGATCCTCCAGGATGTCAGCCAGCGCCTCGGAATCAACGAATTCCTCCTCGAACATCCTCGTGAACAATGCGGCGTCATTCTTGATCGAATGGACGGGATCAGCCATGTAATCCATGAAGTAATCCTTCTTGGTCATCGAGTCATAGGTGTCACGGATGAAAGCGTCAAAAGGCTCCCATGATAGTTTTCTTTTGGCCAGGAGTTTGGTCAAATCCGGATCGTTTTCGAGCAATGGCGCGATAGCGTTCTGGACGAACTTCATATTCGGATTCTTCTCCTCCTCAGTTGGATTGAACTTCCCGCGGGCATCCTCTATCCTCCTAGCCGCCTCCTTAGTGACATAAGGGATAATCGACAGCATGAACAAGTAGAGAGACCTGGTGGCCTCGCATGAAGTCTCAAGTTGTGATTCGGCTTCGGCAAGGGTCATTGACGGGTTCTCAGCATAGCTGAACATCACTTTGAATGCTTTAATCCGCAGGATTCTTCTATTTAGCATGATAAACGCGATATTTTTATGCAAATATAACACACAATTTGAGATTTTTCTTACATTTGTATGATTACAAACTTATATCGCCGATGTATAAAGACGAAAACGAGCGGTCCTTCTATCCCGACCGCAACTCTGACGACGTGTGGTCGAAACCCGTCCGCGCAGGAAAACGAACTTATTTTTTTGATGTTAAGACAACAAAAGGTAACAACGATTACTATCTGACCATCACAGAAAGCAAGAGAAGGCAAGAAGCTGACGGCAGCTTTTCCTTCGACAAACACAAGATTTTCCTCTACAAAGAGGATTTCGACAAGTTCCGGGAAGGACTTGAAGAGGTCATCGCCTACATGAAAAGCAATCTCTTGAAGGACGTACCCGAGCACAACTATGAGACCTGGCGAGCCTCGGAGGCTCAAAAGGATGAAGGATCCGCCCCCTCCCCAGGCGAGACTTCTTTCACAGATGTGGATTTCGAGGAGCTATAGTGAAACAATTTATTTATGCGACACATAATTAAACATTCCAAAAAACAATGAGCAACGACATGTCAAGACGCTCTTTCCTTAAGAAGGGAACAGCGATGGCTGCCGGACTGGCAGTAGCACCTGGTATCATGATGGCCGGAGAGGCCCCCAAGACTGACAAGAAGAAGAAAAAAGTGACTCCTCCCGAGAAGCTTAAGATTCTTGGTATCGGTATTGGAGGACGTGGAGCCGCCGACCTTCGTGAGATGGAGACCGAGGATATCATCGGACTTTGCGACGTCGACTGGAAGTATGCTGACCATATTTTCAAGAGATATCCTAACGCCAAGAAGTACAATGACTACCGTGTGATGTTCGACGAGATGCTTGATCAGGCTGACGCCGTCATGATCGCCACCGCCGACCACACCCATGCCGTTATCGCTGCCCAGGCCATCGCCGCCGGAAAGCACGTCTACTGCGAGAAGCCCCTCACCCTGACTGTTTATGAGGCCCGCCTCCTCACCAAGCTTGCCGCGAAGTACAAGGTGGCCACCCAGATGGGTAACCAGGGCGCTTCCGGCGCCGGCACCCGCCAGGCTATCGAGTGGCTGTGGAATGGTGAGATTGGAGAGGTCACCCGCGTTGACTGCTTCACCGACCGTCCTATTTGGCCTCAGGGACTTGAGAAACCCTCAGAGGTCCAGCCTATCCCTTCAACCCTGAACTGGGACGCCTTCATCGGCCCCGCCCCGATGCGTGACTACAACGAGATCTACCATCCTTGGAACTTCCGCGGCTGGTGGGACTTCGGCACCGGTGCTATGGGTGACATGGCTTGCCATATCATGCATGTTCCGTTTGTCGGTCTGAAGCTCGGTTATCCGATCAAGGCCCAGGCCAGCTCTACCCCTGTCCTCACCGACTGCTGCCCTAGCGCTGAGATGATCAAGCTGACCTTCCCTGCCCGTGAGAACCTGCCTAAGCTCGCTCTTCCTGAGGTCGAGGTCCGCTGGTACGACGGTGGCTTCAAGCCTGAGCGTCCCGAGGGTATTCCTGAGGGTGTCAACCTCAATACCGATGGTGGCTGCAGCATCTTCTACGGCACCAAGGACATCATGGTTGTCGGTTGCTACGGTAACAAGCCTTACCTTGTGTCCGGCCGCAAGCCTGAGGTTCCTCACGCTGTCCGCGAGGTTACCCTTTCCCACCAGCAGGACTGGATCCGCGCTTGCAAGGAGTGCATGGTCGATCCTGACAACTTCACCCGTTCAGCTTCTGACTTCAGCCAGGCCGGTCCGTTCGTTGAGATGGTCGACCTCGGTGTCGCCGCTGTCAGGCTCCAGGATCTCAACCAGATTCTCGAGTGGGATGGCCCGAACATGAAGTTCACCAACATCCCTGCCGAGGCTAAGATCAGGTTCCAGATCCACGATGGTTTCACCATCAAGGACGGTCACCCGACCTTCAACAAGACCTACACGGATCCTGTCAACGCCCGCGAGTTCGCCGCCGGCCTCATCAAACGTGAGTACCGTGCTGGCTACAAGCTCCCTGATATGCCCGAATAATCTTTAAATCTTATATTTACATTATGAAGAAAATCTTAGTTATCGTAGCTTGCGCCGCGGCGGTCCTGGCACTTTCCGCATGCAAGAACAAGAAGGCCGCTGCCACTGCTGAGGACAACGGCGTACCCGCCTACGAGGTTGTTGAGAACGCGCAGGTTGATCTGGCTGGCTTCCCCGTTGATGACGAGGGTTACATTGTGATCTTTGACGGCACATCCCTTAATGGTTGGAGGGGCTATGGGAAAGATAAGGTTCCCGCCCGTTGGACCATCGAGGACGGTTGCCTCAAGTTCGCCGGCACCGGTGCTGGTGAGTCCCAGTCCGGAGACGGTGGCGACATCATCTTCACCAAGAAGTTCAAGAACTTCGAGTTGAAGTTTGATTGGAAGATCTCCAAGGGTGGAAACTCTGGTGTCTTCTATCTCGCCCGTGAGGTCACTACCAAGAATAAAGAGACAGGTGCTGTCCAGTATGAGCCTATCTACATCTCAGCTCCTGAGTATCAGGTTCTTGACAATGCCAATCATCCGGATGCCAAGCTCGGTCATGACGGCAACCGCCAGAGCGCTTCCCTTTATGACATGATCCCTGCCAAGCCGCAGAACCAGAATCCTTTCGGTGAGTGGAACACTGGTAGCATCATGGTCTATCAGGGCACTGTGGTTCACGCCCAGAATGGCGAGAACGTCCTCGAGTATCATCTTTGGACTCCGAAGTGGACCGAGATGCTTCAGGCCAGCAAGTTCTCCCAGGAGGCTTGGCCGCTCGCTTTCGAGCTGCTGAACAACCTTGGTGGCGACGCCCACGAGGGCTACATCGGTTTCCAGGATCATGGCAACGATGTGTGGTATCGTAATATTCGCGTGAAAATCCTTGACTAAATGAGAAGCGGTTTGATTCTTATGGCTGCCCTCCTGCTTTTGGCGGGATGTGGCCAGCCCAAGGCCAAGGAGCCTGTGAAGAAGGATATCGGTCTCCAGCTCTACAGCATCAGGAACGTCATCGGTAACGCCGAGAAGTATGCCGCCAATCACGAGCAGGTCTTCAAGGCTCTGGCCGAGATGGGTTACACAGCCGTGGAGGCTGCTAACTACGATGGTGAGCAGGGTTTGCTCTACGGAGTCGCTCCTGAGCAGTACAAGGCTGATCTTGAGGCCGCTGGTCTCAAGTCAATGTCCAGCCATGTCGGTCATTCCCTCTCTCCTGAGGAGTTGGCGACCGGCAACTTCGACGAGTCAATGAAATGGTGGGACAAAGCGATCGCTGCCCATAAGGCCGCTGGTTGCTCCTACATTGTAACCCCCAGCTTCCCTATCCCCAACAACCTGAAGGACCTCAAGACCTATTGCGATTACTTCAACGCCATTGGCAAGAAGTGCGCTGAGGCCGGAATGGGTTATGGCTACCACAACCATGCTCATGAGTTCAACAAGGTCGAGGATAAGGTCGTCTATGACTTCATGCTCGAGAACACTGATCCTAATTATGTATTCTTCCAGATGGATGTGTACTGGGCTTGCATGGGCCGCGCCTATCCTGTCGAGTACTTCCGCAAGTATCCTGGTCGCTTCAGGATGCTCCACATCAAGGATCATTATGAGCTTGGTGAGAGCGGTATGGTCGGCTTCGACGCGATTTTCAAAAATGCTGATGTCGCCGGTCTGGAGAACTACATCGTGGAGCTTGAGGGCTTCACAAAGGGTGAGTGGGATGTGAGCATCAAGGCTTGCGCCGACTATCTGCTGGGCTCCGACTTCGTCAAGGAGACCTACTCTAAATAGATCCTTCTCTAACCACACGCACAAGGGCCGCTCACCAGCGGCCCTTTTTTCATTAACTCTACAAACCCGACAAGTACTCCCCCTGGAAGGACTCCGTTCGCTTCGCTCACTCCGGCCCCTCCCAACGCCATCATCGTCCTCGCTCCGCTCAGACTTGCTGTCGTCGGGCCCCTCCCCCTGCCCCTGTCCGGGGGTGGACAGGCCTTCCAGGGGGGAGTACTTGTCGGGTTTGGGAAGGTGATGACACCACCACGGAGGCGTGGCCCCCCTCGGCCACGGGAAGAGGGACGGGGCCCGCTGGATACAAGTTATCGCCGTAGGCGATGACGCAGGAGACAGTGGGAGGGTACGGAGCGGCCAAAGGCCGCGAAGCCCTCCGTGGTGGTGTGCATCACCTTCCCATATACAGGGGCTAACCGCAGATTGGTGAGAATGTTAAAGGAGGTTGTAATTGATGGAGAGGATGCGGACGGGGCCGAGGAGGCCGGAGGATTGGAGCTCTGAGTCTTTGTCGAGAGACGTGGAAGTCTGGAATGTGAAGCGCTCGGACTCCGGAATGACCTCCTTCTCACCGATCAACCGATTGCGCCAACAATTCACCACCTCGACCTCGACACTATTGCTCCCCTTTTTCAGGAAACCACTAATATTCAACCGATAAGGAGCAGACCAGACTCCCCCTACATATTCCCCGTTCACCTTCACCTTAGCCATAACCATGACCTTGCCAAGATCAATATATACCGGCCCTGAAGGCACCTTCTTAAGCTTGAACTCAGAAGAATAAACAGCCGTGCCGGAGAAATACTTGATATGCGGATCGGAAGATTCTGTCCAATCGGTAAGCTGGTCGAAAACAACCGGAGCCTCAGGGCCACCTCTCCCCTCCTGGAATGCGGCTATCCACGGCCCATCGACCTCAGCCACAACAGTTTCCACAGGATAATTCATGCCTTCTCCGGCCGCGGGCAACGCAACTTTTCGGAATACAATGAAAGAACTCTCGAAGGCATCAAGCCTCATCGGAACCTTAGTGGTCTTGGAGAGGAACTTGAACTCGGGCAATGAGCGGATTTCAGCTGTCAGAGGGTTCCAAAGCTCAGGAGTTTTTCCTTTGACCCTGAATATTCCATCAAAAGAGATTGGCTCTTCGCCCTGATTGGAAACGAAATAGATATCAGCGTCTTCCTGCGTCAGGTGAATGAACTGAATCGGAAGCGTAGGATCGTCAGCCACGAAATCAGCGGTTATCCCCTTCTCGGCGAAAACGCTTTCAAGCGAGCCGGACCTGTAGACCTTGCCCTTGCCATAATCGAAACACGTGGCAAAAGGCTCCTCCGAGGTCCGCCACATCTTAGCCGCGATCTCCTTGACTTTCAAGTCAGCAAGCGGCCATCCGGCAAGACTCGGGGACTTCTCAGGAGCAGGCCCCAGGATTGTCAAGCCTTCAGCCACAAGTCTTTCCAACTTTGCGAGAAGCTCAGGACGCATCGTACGGATGTTCGGAAGGACCAGGACTGAATATTCCATCCCGCTCTGCAGCAGCAACTTCCCGTCCTTGACAGATGCGTTCATCAAGACCTCGGCATTGACGAAATCGTAGGAATATCCCTCCGGAATCTCAGGATCCCTGGTTCCGGTCATCTTCGGAGCATCCTCGCCAAGGAAATAAGCCACATCGGCCACATAGCGACCCTGCTGGAGCAAATAATTGCAACGCTTAAGGTAATCGCTGAAAACGTCCATCTGCGAGAACCATGTGTTGTGGCGGTTGAACTCATTGCCGAACCAAGCGTTCAAACCCGGGACCCGATCATCAGGCTGCTGGATGTAAACGTGCATCAGAGAGGAGTTTATACCCTCCGTGAAGAAACGGTCCCCCCTCTGCTTCATCTGTCCGGGATACTGGGTGAAGTCTGGCCCACCGCAAGTGAAACTCTCCGCCCAGACCTTTTTCTTCCCGTAAATATGGCCACAGGAAGAAGCCACCCTGTTCTCGATATCTCCCAGGTCACCGAAACTCCAGAATTCCCCCGCTATCTCGTCAGACTGGCCTCCATACTGAAGGAACTCACCTGGGAAGCCCCAGTGGCCGTAATTCTCCAGCCAAGTCGTAAGACCATGCTCATTGCTGATCTCTCTGAGCCCACCTACATAATTATATGAGACCTCATCGGCGACCAGCCTACGCACGTCCCAAAGGAAGCGGTCCGAAATATCACGGCTTCCCACGACGACACCGCTGTAGACCGGAAGATAAGGCGTCGGATCATAACCGTAGGCTTTCTTGAAGTCCTCGATCATGTCGTCAGTCCAGTTTTGTCCACCAGTCTCATAACTATCCTCCACAACGATCTTGAAAGTCTTCCTGTCAGCGGCCGGGATCCGGTCGAGAATGACTCCCAGATAGTTATTGAAATGGTCCCTGATATGCTTCTTGCTCATCTTGTCAGTCTCAAGACCCTGGCCTTCCACCGGAGCCGGACCATCCATTGACCCGGTCGGCAACATGGCGGTCCTGGCCACGACCCATTTCCCGGCGGGAACTGTCCAGTCAAGAGTGCCGTCAGATGACATATATTCGGTTATATCAATTACTTCCGACGGCTTGACAACTAATCCGGCCTCGTCTGTCGGTTGCTCTGGCCACATATAAGCGTCCCACATCGGGTGCGGAGTCTGCCACATCTTGGCGAAAGTCTTTTCGGGATAGCGCTCGACCGCAGGCACGTCCGAAAGAGTGACCTTGCTGATGACTCCAGCCTTTTCCAACTTGATCACAAACTCGCACCCGACCGTCTCCGGGATTGAGACTACCACGGGAGCATAAGGATCAAAACCGACATTGACACCAGCGTTGCTCCTGTCGGCATAGGTCTTCATAACCAGCTTCCCATCCGCGAACAGCTCCACATCCGTTTCCCCTGTCTTCGGAACAAACTCCAGAATCGCAGTCCTGACACTGACAGGCGACTCGGATCGTAGCGAAATCTCCTTCAAAGCACTCACATCACCTGAAGAAAGGTTCGTCTTCGGCTCTATCAACGGATATGCCAACACCTTGACATCCTGCGAGTTCTCTCCGACATCAGGAAGCTTTGCATGATACTTCACAGGTCCGGCAAGAGTGTCCTTGACCATGGCCAGGTAACGCATCGCCTGGGATGGCTTGACCCAAGGCCCACCACTCTGACTCCATCCGGGGCAATTGAATAACCCGACCTCGATCCCAAGCTCTCCGGCGGTCTTGAACATTGTGTGGAGAATGTTCCACCAATCATCCGTGAACATCTTTATAGGTCCCAGCGGAATCCCCTGCCCGTCTCCGATCATGCCGATCTGCACCCTCGTGATCCCGGCTTCCTTCATCGCATAAAGATCCTTGACAACGCCCTCCTCACTCATATTACCGCCTATCCAATACCAATAGACACCGATAGGTTGTTCCCATGATATGTTTTTGAAATTCTGCTCGATAGATCCGATTGAGTTTTGCGCCGCGGCAGATGCGGAAATCAAGACCATCAGGAAAGAGATAGCTTTAAGGATGTTCTTCATCGCTTCAGGGTTATTAAATCTAAACAATATTAGCGATTTTTTCTTATATTTGAAAAATCGGTCTTGATATGGGAGATTTATTCCTTAGAAATATAACACTCGACGGGAAGCAGGTCGACATCATGATCGCCGGAGGGAAGATCAGCAAAATCACCCCCGCCGGGCTCCAGGTCCCTGAGCCGATCGCGGAAGAGATTCTCGACTGCACCGGCAAAACAGCCTCCCCAGCATTCGTCAATATGCACACCCACGCCGCCATGAGCCTCCTCAGAGGCGTTGGCGCTGATATGGTCCTTTCCGATTGGCTGGACCACATCTGGTCCATCGAGGCACACATTGACGAGCCTTTTGTCCTGCGAGCCTCCAGGGTGGCCGCCCTCGAGATGATAAAGACCGGCACTACCACCTTCAACGACATGTATTGGCACTCACCGATGACAAGGTTGGCCGCTGCTGAAGCCGGACTCGGCTGCCTTATATCCTACACCTTCCTCGACAATTTCAACGAGGAAACCGCCGAGAAGCAGAAGGACGAATGCCAGATCATCCATGAGACGTCCAGAGGCTGGGGAGCCCGAGAGCACTTTGCTGTCAGCATCCATTCCGTCTACACGGTCAGCGAACCCTTGATCCTTTGGGTCACCGAATATGCCAGGAAAAATGGGCTTCGAATCCATCTCCATGTCGCCGAGACTGAGCAGGAAGTAATTGATTGTAAGGCCAATCACGGAGGTTTAAGTCCCGTGGAGTATTTCGACTCCCTTGGAGTTCTTGGGCCTGATGTGATAGCCGCTCACGCCCTTTGGCTCAGCGAGAAGGATGTGGAGATACTTGGTGCCCGAGGAGTTAACTGCGTACACAATATCAACTCCAATCTCAAACTCGCATCCGGCATAAGATTCCTTTGCAAGGAACTCAAGGACGCTGGAGCGAATATCTGTCTCGGTACTGACGGTTGCGCCTCATCCAACAACCTCGACATACTCGAGGCGATGAAGACAACAGCGATAGTCTCTAAAGGCTGGAGACGGGATCCCACTTCCCTTCCGCTACAGGATTTGCTTGACATGGCCACAGTTAACGGGGGCAAGGCGCTTGGAGTTAAGACCGGCAGGATTGAAGAAGGATGGGACGCGGACATCCAGATAATTGACACGGACAACACATTCTTCCTGTCCCCCGCTCCCTTCCTCGCGAATCTGGTATATTCCGCCCACAGCGATTGCATCAGCTCGCTGGTTTCCGGAGGCCGGCTGGTCATGAGGGACAGGACCGTCCCCGGCGAGGAGGAGATTCTTGAGGGAGGCCGTGAGGCGCTGAGTTTTATTACGAATATCAGAAATAATTCATAATCAAATGGATACAAGAATAGAAAGAATCCATCTTGCCGCCGAATATATTCAGAAACAGATCGGTGACCTGAAGCCTATTGTCGGAATCATTCTCGGCAGCGGCCTCGGCAAACTCGCCAACTCGGTCAAGGATCCCATCATTATTCCGTATAAGAATATCCCTGGATTCCCTGTCTCCACTGCTATCGGCCATAAGGGCAATTTCCTTGTCGGAGAGGTTGGTGGAAAGACCGCTATTATGATGCAGGGCCGTATCCACTATTATGAGGGCTATCCGATGGAACTGGTGACTCTTCCGACCAGGGTCATGGTCAAACTCGGCATCCGGTATCTGTTTGTGTCCAATGCCGCCGGAGGAGTCAATTACGACTATAAGGTCGGCGACCTCATGATAATCAAAGACCACATCTGCCAGCAACCTAACCCATTGATTGGTCCAAACATGGACGAATTCGGCCCCCGTTTCCCCGACATGACAAGGCCCTACGATCTTGGTCTGATCGCCAAAGCGGAGGAAATCGCCGCAAGCTTGGGTATTCCTCTCAAGAAGGGTGTATATTTCGGCGGCACAGGCCCCACTTACGAGACTCCGTCCGAGTATAAATATATTAGGATCATCGGTGGAGATGTGACTGGAATGTCAACTATTCCCGAGGTCATAACCGCCCGCCATTCGGATATTCCGGTATTCGGCATGTCTGTGGTCACGAACGAGGCCCATGACGACTATGCGGAGGACTACAAGAATGACGGGGACGACGTGATCAAGGCTGCGGATGCCGCGGCCGACAGAATGTGCTCAATATTTGTTAAACTTATCGAATCACTATAAGATATGCCTAAGTTTCTTAATATCATTTATTTCGTTGTAGCGGCGTTCATCATCGCCTTCGGCGTCGCCGCTGTAGTTAATGGGTCCGGAAAGGCCTGGGCGAATATTCTTATTCTCTTGATCGGATGCTATTTCGTTTACAGGGGGATAGCTTTGACCGTCAACGCCAAGCGTCGTGCGGAGAGGGAAAACCTTGAGTCACAGGACAAAAACAACGATCCGGCCAACGCCTAATTTTATTCATTTAAAATGGATTACGGATTCTTCAGGGTGGCGGCCGCCGTGCCGCGCGTGCAGATCGCTGATGTGGAATTCAACAGCGACTCAATAATCAGGCTCATAGACAAGGCCGAGGAGCAGAAAACCTCTTTGGTCGTCTTTCCTGAGCTCTCGGTCACAGGGTACACCTGCCTGGATTTGTTCGGGCAGAGCCTGCTGCTGACAGCCTCAGAGGAAGCGGTCAAGAAGATAGCCGATCACACCCGTGGCAAGCACGCGACTGTGGTTGTGGGAGCTCCGGTACGCTACCGCGGACGTCTTTATAACTGCGCCGTGGTGATACGCAACGGGGGCATTAAGGGAATTGTTCCGAAGATCTATCTACCGACCTACGCTGAGTTCGACGAGGGCAGGTGGTTCGCTTCCGGATCCGACTTCCTCTCCCCTTCCAACACCCGTGTGGGTCGCTTTGTAGATGACGGCAGGAATCACTACCGCGACGGCTTCGACTCTGTCACAAGGTATTGCGGACAGCGCTGCAACCTGTCGCCCAACCTGCTTTTCTCGATCGGCAGGACGACTTTCGGTATCGAAATCTGCGAGGATTTCTGGACTCCAGTCCCCCCGTCCTCATTCCTCGCTCCTTCCGGAGCTCAGGTTATAGTGAATATTTCCGCATCCAACGAGGTGGCTGGAAAGCACAATAAGCGCAGGGAATTCGTGATCAACCAGTCCGGCCGTACTGTTTCGGGATATGTGTATTGCTCAGCGGGTTACGGCGAGTCCACAATGGACACTGTCTACGGTGGCTCAGCGGTAATATGCGAGGACGGAGAGTTATTAGCCGAGAATGCGAGATTCCAGATGGAGGACTCGATCACATTCGCTGACATCGACATCGAGAAAATCGGTGTGCACCGTCAGAAAAAGAACTCGTTCAGAGGCATGGCTCCGGACGGGACCTCGGCTTGTGAATATTCGAACCTTTATTGCCGCTTTGAGATTGGCGATCCCGCTCCGACTGATTTCTCGGATAGTTTATACAGAAAGGTTGAACCGCATCCTTTCCTTCCTGAAGATGATCCCGCCGAGGAGGCTGAGGCATGCCAGGAAATCCTCTCAATCCAGTCGACCGGCTTGGCCGCTCGCATGGAGCATATTGGCTGCAAGAAGGCCGTAATCGGCATCTCAGGTGGCCTGGACAGCACTCTGGCCTTGATTGTCACCGCGATGGCTTTCGACAAACTGGGATATGATCGTTCGGGTATTATTGGAATTACCATGCCCGGACTCGGGACTACAGTCCGGACCAAATCCAACGCTGTCGACTTGATGGAGGCGCTTGGTGTGACTTCTCGTGAGATTTCCGTCGTGCCGGCTGTCGAGCAGCATTTCAAGGATATCGGCCATGATCCTACGGTCATGGATTCCACTTATGAGAACGCGCAGGCGCGTGAGAGGACTCAGATCCTTATGGACACAGCCAACCAAGAGAACGGTCTGGTGATCGGCACAGGCGATCTGTCGGAGCTGGCTCTCGGCTGGTGTACCTACAACGGTGACCACATGTCGATGTACGGAGTCAACGCTTCGGTTCCCAAGACTTTGATCAGGCATTTGGTCCGTTGGGCGGCGGAGAATGTGTTCACCGCTCCAGCGGTTTCGGGTGGACGACCTGCTGCCGAGATATTGGTTGACATTGTGGAAACTCCTATCAGTCCGGAACTTATGCCTGCTGACCAGAAGGGTGAGATAAAGCAAAAGACAGAGGATTTGATCGGTCCTTACGAGCTGCATGACTTCTTCATTTACAATCTCATGCTTCATGGCTATTCCCCTTCCAAGATCTACTTCCTGGCCTGCCGGGCGTTCTCCGGAAAATACGACAAGGAGACTATCTTGAAGTGGCTCAAGAAGTTCTACTGGAGGTTCTTCAGCCAGCAGTTCAAGCGTTCCTGCATGCCTGACGGTCCCAAGATCAGCCCTGTCAGCTTCTCGCCCCGCGGTGACTTCCGCATGCCATCCGACGCCAAAGTCCACCTCTGGATCACCGAACTCGAAGCCCTGTAGAGCGCTTAAGACCCTTTTCCCGGGCCAGTCCCGGGCTCTCCGTTACTCCCGGGACACGAAATCAACCCTTTGCGTGACCTGGGAGTAAATTATTTACTTCAGGGGCAAGAAAACGCCATGTTCTTTGTCCGCACAGTATATGGATTAGAGGTTTAGCGTAACAAATCCTCTAAAACAGACCGCTCGATAGAGAGTTTACGGCAGATTCTCTTAGGTTCGATGTTATAATCTTTTGCCAACCTTACCGCCAACGAGCACCTATCCTTTAAACTTAATTCAAGATATGACTTGACACCATATTTATTCTTACATATTGAATATATTATCGTGCCTAACTCGTTATCGTTAATAACGATCCTGTCCCCTATCTTTTCAGCTATCCTTACATAGGCATCCATGTTTCGAACAATCCTGTCGCAATAGTTCCAAGAAGTGCCAATTATCCGTTCAACATCAGTTGTAGCGACATAAGATTCCGGTAGGATTATTCCCAGGTTCTCATTGAAAAGATAATCATCTGGCAAAACAGTTTTCGATTTCAGCACCTTACGCATTCTGCTGGCCGGAAAATCTTTCAAAGGCTTTTTCTGTATAAGCTTATTCAGATCGCTGAAAATCAAATAATTGGAACTCCAGATATAACCTGAGGGCGTTATCCTGTTATTAGCTTTGTATGGATTACGAGGGATGTAGACAGCCACATCTTTCAGCTGATAAGGATCGTTCACATCAATGGGAATGAGCTTAAATCCGAGGTCATCTGGTAGCGGAGGGAAACCGTCAGCGACAAGGACTGAATTAATCCTCTTCTTAAAAGCAATAAAAAAGTCCACCGCTGCGGAGCCTGTGCATCGAACCAGAAAATGGGCATGGTTAACCATCAAGTCAAAAACCATGATTACCACTTTGAAAACGAACTGTGCCAGCGCCACAGTGTTCATTCCGGCAACGAATTGTGAATCATTATTGAACAGTTCTCCTTTCTCAAATGACTCAACAACAAGGTGATAGTAACCCATTGGCCAAGTCCTGTACTCAGCCCACTTCTTAAATCTCTCAACACGATTCATAGTCCAAGTTTTTTCTTTCCTGAAATGTAATCAAAAAAGCCTAACCCTATATTCAAAAATAGAAACACTTTTTCTTACAAAACAAAGAAAAAACTTTTACGATTCTGCATTCGCACTTTAACCCATTCATTCACCGGTGTTTCTGTTACTCCCGGGACACGAAAACAACCCTTTGTGTGGCCTGGGAGTAAAATATTTACTCTGCGGGCAAGAAAACGGCGTATTCTTTGACTTTGCAGTAAATAATCAGCAGGCAAGCGTTACATTTCGGGTTTTCTTTCGTCTATATAGCGGAGTTTGTAAAAATCATTAACTTCGCAGACATGAGAAAAACAGTAATCGCTTTTTTGATCATCCTCGCGTCAGTCGGCACCGGAGCACCTGCGCAGGCTGCCACCCCGTCCATAGACTACGGGAAACGAGTCACATCTCTGATGAAGGAATATTCCTATAACACGGATTTCCAATGCCTGAACCTCGGCAGCCTGGGCTTGGCAATAGTTAAACGAGCCATTAGGAAAAGTGGAGATAAAGACGCACTGGAACTACTTGATTTAATGAAAGATGTCAAGCAAGTAACGATAGCCAGTTTCGCTGATTGCGACCCCGATGTCAGGTCCCGCTTCGAAACAAGGCTCTCAAAAGTGCTGACTAAAGACTTCCTCCTAGTTGAAGCCAAAGACGCCGGCGAGAAAGTGCAGATATTCGCAATCCCGGAT
>JAEEGG010007058.1_pt1 | contig 26121 bp, 27 predicted proteins | sample 9134161 | NCBI WGS metagenome assembly JAEEGG01 (sample SAMN16246543, study PRJNA631951) | gut metagenome | biome: gut microbiome; feature: rumen; material: CR-attached | host: Bos | place: Iran: Karaj | collected 2018-10 | reverse complement strand
GCCCCGTAAAACAATATATGTTTTGAAAGGACGAGGGGTATGAGATATTCAAAAGAAGAAGTAATGCAGTTTGTAGAAGAGGAAGACGTAAAATTCATACGTCTTGCTTTTTGTGATGTTTTCGGCAAACAGAAAAACATTTCGATTATGCCGAAAGAACTTTCAAGAGCATTTAAATACGGAATTGCTTTTGACGGTTCCGCTATAATAGGTTTCGGAGATGAAACACATTCGGATCTTTTAATTCATCCCGATCCCGAAACACTTGCTTTTCTCCCCTGGAGACCCGAGCACGGCAAAGTTGTCCGTATGTATTCAACCATTACATATCCGGACGGCAGACCTTTTGAATGCGACTCAAGAACTCTTCTTAAAAACGCTATAAATGAAGCCGAAAAAGAAGGGCTTACTTTCTATTTCGGTGCAGAACAGGAATTTTATCTTTTCAATCTTGACGAAAACGGAAATCCTACCAAAGAACCTTACGACCATGCAGGATATATGGATATCGCTCCCGATGAAAAAGGCGAGAACATCCGTCGTGAAGTGTGCTTAACTCTCGAACAGATGGGCATTCGTCCCGAAAGTTCACATCACGAAGAAGGTCCCGGACAGAACGAAATCGACTTTCGTTATTCCGATGCCATGACTGCGGCTGATAATGCAATGACATTCCAGACCGTTGTAAAGACCGTGGCAGGCAGAAACGGTATCGTGGCAGATTTCGGAGCAAAGCCCTTAAAAGGCAAACCCGGCAACGGATTTCATATCAATATTTCCGTAAAACCCAACGACAACGAAGAAAATATGAAGAATCTTTTAGCAGGTATTCTTGATAAAGCGGTTGAAATGACTGCATTCTTAAATCCTACCGAAAGTTCATATGACAGATTCGGAGAAAACAAAGCTCCGGGTTATGTTTCGTGGTCCAAAGAAAACCGTTCACAGCTTGTAAGAATCCCTGCAGCAGTAGGAGAATATAAAAGAATCGAACTTCGTTCTCCCGATCCTACGGCAAATCCTTACATTGCATTTGCGCTTATTATTTATGCGGGCCTTCACGGAATCAAAAACAAACCCGAACTTCCCGAAGAGTCCAACATTAACTTATACAAGGCAGATGAGGAAACTTTAAAGAAGTACGAAAAGCTTCCTTCAAGTCTCGAAGCAGCCAAGAAGATCGCTTCTGAAAGTGATTTTATACGAAATCATATTCCTTCCGAGATACTGAATATTTATCTCAAATAAACCCGCTAAAAGGGCATTATTTTGATGCCGTATCTTAAAGGAAGGAGGAGATGCAATGAGCCTTGAAGAGCGTGATTACAGCGTACTCGTGGTATCTGCCGCAGAAAAATTTAATACTGTGATATCGGAATTGCTCTCCGACTCGGGATATAGGCAGATTAAGTATGAATCTTCCGTAACAAGCGCCCAGAGGGCATTCGCCGAAAGATTTTATGATTTTGTTATTATCAACTCACCGCTCCCCGATGATGTGGGAACGAGATTTGCGATAGATCTTTGTACATCGGGAAGTACTGTCGCACTCATAGTTGTGCGTGCCGAAAACTTCGAAGAGATAAACGAAAAGGTTTCAAGACACGGAGTTTTTGCAATACCCAAACCGATGAGCCGTCCTGTAGTGGAAATGGCACTTAAGTGGATGGCGTCATCGAGAGAGAGACTTAGAAAAACGGAGAAGAAGACTCTTTCCATTGAAGAGAAGATGGAAGAAATCCGTATCGTTAACCGTGCAAAATGGCTTTTAATCAATGAACTTAAAATGGATGAGCCGGGCGCACACCGTTACATCGAAAAACAGGCGATGGACCGCTGCGTCACACGCCGCGAAGTAGCAGAAGAAATTATCAGAACATACTCATAAAACAGTCGGAATTTTATTCGGCTGTTTTTTGTTTTGTAAATACATTATTTGCGATATATATGATAAAATAAAAAAGATGGATACTGATCTTTTATTTTATGATGAATACGAACAATTTTATAAGATGACCGGAAAATCAAAAGCATTTGAAAACTTTTGCAGGGATGCCTTCGGAGAGGATTTTTCCCAGGACGGTTTCAGTGATATAAATCAGATAAACAGAATCCTTGATTTTATTCCTAAAAGAAAAGATGTTCACATCCTCGATATCGGCTGCGGTAACGGAAAAATGCTTGGGTATCTGCAGGAAAAAAGCGGTGCATATATACATGGTTTTGACTATTCCGAAAATGCAATAAATGTTGCAAAAGAGACGTTTAAAACAAATGCAGAATTCAGGCAGGGATTAATCGGAGAAATCGAATATGAAATAGAAAAATTTGATTTGATAACTTCAATGGATTCGATGTATTTTGCGCCAGATATGAAAGAGTTTGTGAAGCAGATAATGAAATGGCTTAAGAAGGGCGGAGTTCTGTTTGTGGGCTATCAGGAAGGCGATGTAATGCCCAAGACAGACAATGTTAAAACGACAGTTCTTGCGCAGGCTTTTGACGAACTTGAGATACAGTATGATGTGGAAGATATAACCCGCGAAACTTACGACCTGCTTAAAAAGAAAAGAGAAGTTGCATTGCGGTATGAGAAGGATTTCGAAGAAGAAGGCAACAAAGACTGGTTTGAACTTTTGATGATTCAGACAGACTGTGTAACGCAGCCTTTTGAGAAATTTACCGAAGAAATGGCAAGATATATTTTTACGGTCAGGAAATAATAAACGGAGGGTATATGAAAAGAGAACTTGGTATAGCACGTTGCGGACTTGCATGCTGTCTTTGCTCGGAAAACGTTGAATGCAAGGGATGTAAGAAAGACGGTTTTCTGGAACTGTCATGGTGTAAAGACGCTGAATTTTGTGAAGTCAGAAAATGCGGAATAGAGAAGAATGTAAGCGGTTGTTTTGAATGCAGTCCCGCTGAGTGCAGAAAAGGATTGTTTGCCGAGAAAATAAAACCGCGTGCATTTTCTGAATTTGCAAAAAGATACGGAGTTGAAGAGCTTTTGGACTGTCTTGAACGTAACGAAAAGGCAGGAATCGTTTATCACCGTGAAGGAATAATGGGTGATTACGATGAGTTTGATGATATCGAAAAATTAATTGATTTTATCAGAACAGGAAAAGATAAAAAATGATTATTTTGATAGAGAGTGTAATATTGTGTGTGGCTTTTACGATAATGGTTTTTATAATGTCGAGAAAGCCAATCAAAACACTTTATAATTATCCGCCGAAAATTCAGGAAAGAGTGAAATCTCTGGATGAATATAAGGACAGTATACCCACCCAAAAGAATAAGATAGCGGCAAAACTTATCGCCAGCGTTTTATTCGTTGTAATTCTAAGTCTGATATTAAGATTTATAAATGGGTATACGACATTTTTGACGGCTTTTGGATATGGATTCCTTCTTTGGACGATAGTAAATCTTTGGGATGTGATTGTGCTTGATATTATCTGGTTCTGCCATGATCCGCAATTTGTTTTTAAGGGTACGGAGGATATGGTAAAGGATTACCATGATTACTGGTTCCATATCAAGGGATTCTTTATCGGAGAGGTTTTGGCATTAATTGTTTGTGCACTGTCCGGACTGGTTGTGCATTTTATATTTTAAGGGAGGAGTTAATGATATGAGAGTAATGTTTAATCGAATAACCTATGGGACATCTGTTATTGAGGTAATACAATTTATTCGTTTTGATAATAATTGCCTTGGCTTGGTTATGCCGGATGCAAAACGTTTGGAAAAAAAGAATTATGATACCTATGAATCCACAACGAAGATAGAGGAAGCTGATTACAATCGTTGGTGTGAACAACTGCTTAGAACAGGTTATTTGGACCTGACACGAACAGAATTAGAATTTCAGGCTACTCACGCAACATGATACTTACATTATTCTTTACATTTATAAAGATTGGTCTGTTCACTTTCGGCGGCGGATATGCAATGATTCCGATTATTGAAAACATATGCGTGGATCGAAAAAAGTGGATTACACATGAAGAGATGATGGATGTTACGGTGATTGCTGAATCCACACCCGGTCCGATAGCAATCAACTGCGCCACATATGTAGGATACAAGCAAAAAGGCATATGGGGAGCCATAGCAGCCACGCTCGGAGTTGTCCTACCGTCTTTTATAATTATTTATTTAATTTCATTATTTTTGAATAATCTGCTGGAGATTACCTGGATTGCAAATGCATTTAAAGGCATCAGAATAGCAGTAGGAATACTGATTCTTGATGCGGGCATCAGAATGTTCGTAAAAATGAAAAAGAAAGCAATCCCCTGCATTATTTTAATCTGCGCTTTTGCTGCAATGATGTTAATAAATGTTTTTGCATGGAATTTCTCTTCGGTTCTGCTTATTCTGATTGCTGCCCTAATCAGCCTTGTTATCTATTTGATTCAGGGTTCGCCATCTGAGAAAGGTGGTGAATAAATGATTTATCTTGAGTTGTTTATCGGGTTTTTGATTGTCGGATTATTCTCGTTTGGCGGAGCTTACGCGGCAATTCCGCTTATAAGAGATATAGTTCTTTTATTCGGCTGGATTGATGAAGATATTTTGACCAATATGATTGCCGTGAGCGAGAGCACACCGGGACCTATAATGGTTAATCTTGCAACATATGTCGGTTGCAGCCAGGCGGGGATTTTAGGAGGAATAATAGCGACATTTGCTGTCATATTGCCTGCATTTTTTATCATTCTGCTGATAACCGTTGTTTTAAAGAAAATGCTTGAAAACAAGTATGTTAAGGCAGTTCTGAACGGGCTTAAACCATGCATTATCGGTATTATTATTTCAACCGGCTGTTACATGATTTTTAAAAACAGTATCACGCCTGTGTTTCAGACGTCCGCAGATTGGATGGCACCGGTTATTGCTATAATTCTTGCTGCACTGTTTTATGGTTTCAAAGGAGTGTTTAAGAAAAAAATGTCTCCGATAGTACTGATTGCGATATCGGCTGTTTTAGGCGCAATTGTGTATGGAATTTAGAAAAAATCCTGAAATTCGGAAAACAGAGTATTCGGTTTACTGCTTAGATTTAAATATGGTATAATGCAAAAGATTGCGAAGAAAGCAATTTTTAATGAATGATATTTATAGGGGAAGATTATGAAACTTACTGATATTTACAAATCAAAAAAGACAGTTCTTTCGTTCGAGATTTTTCCACCCAAAAAAGATGACGAACTTGAAAATATTGATCCCACACTGGAGATTTTATCCGACTTAAAGCCGGATTATATTTCAGTTACTTTTGGTGCGGGCGGACATGCCAACAATTCAAAGACCATTGCTCTGGCAAAGAGAATAAAAGAAGTGTATCATACCGAGCCCGTAGTGCATCTTACAGGGCTTTGCTATGACAAAGAAGAGATAGATTTGTTTGCAAAAGAAATTCAGAATGCGGGTGTTGAAAACATTCTTGCATTAAGAGGTGACATTAATCCCAAAGTTCCTGCAAAAAATGATTTTCCTCATGCCTCGGACTTAATTGCTTATCTTAAGGATTCATATGATTTCTGTATCGCAGGTGCATGCTATCCCGAGATTCATCCTGAATCCAGGGACAGAGTGGAAGAGATGAAAAACCTTAAGAAAAAGGTTGATGCGGGCGCAGAAGTTCTTTTATCACAGCTTTTCTTCTCCAATAAAACCTTTTATGAGTTCACGGAAATCTGCCGTATAGCAGGCATGGATGTTCCCATCACTCCGGGTATTATGCCAGCGCTTAATGCAGCACAGATTAACAGAATGGTTACGATGTGCGGTGCTACACTCCCTCACAGTTTCCAGAAGATAATCGAAAGATTTGGCAACAACAAGGATGCTTTGTTTGATGCAGGTATGTCATATGCACTCAGCCAGATAATCGACCTTCTTGCCAATGATGTTGACGGCATTCACCTTTACACAATGAACAATCCCGTTGTCGCAAAGAAGATTTGCGAAGGCGTAAAGAATATAGTAAACGCGTAATAAATGGATAATAAAGAGATTTTCAACAGAATATTTCCGACGGCATGCAGATACATGAGAGTTGACCCTGTAAAGGTTGACATGGAGTTTAACGACAAAGCATTTACAACCTTCGAAACACTTATTGATAACGTCCGTTTTAAGGGACAGCATGAATATGTTAGCGTAGAGGATTTGTTAAATGTGGATAAGGAACTGACATCAAAATCCGAGGATTTGACCTTTTATCTTGAAGGGTGCAGCGAGGCGGTTATATTTGCCACGACTCTCGGAGTAAATGTAGATGCATATTCAAAGAAACTCCAGGCAAATGATATGAGCACGGCGGTTATTTATGATGCGCTTGCTTCCGCACTCCTTGAGTTTTATACCGATGAATATGAGGACGGTTTAAATCTCGGAGCACATACATTCAGATTTGCGCCCGGTTACGGCGATATTCCCATTGAACTTAATTACATCATAATAGATGCGTTTTCGATATCAAAGAAAATAGGCATCTACAAGGCATCCAACAATATGATGCTGCCGCAGAAATCGATGATAACCTTTTGCGGAATGGGTAAGGAAGTTGCACCGACCTGCACACACTGTGTGAGACTAAAAAACTGCTCGCTTAGAAAAGAAAATCTGCGATGCTACAATTCGTAGAGAGGATTATAAATGCTAAAAGATTTACTTGGTAAAAAAACACTGTTCTTTGACGGTGGCATGGGCACACAGCTTCAGGCCAACGGTCTTTCTGTTGGCGCAATCCCCGAAGAACTCAATATAGACAAGCCTGAGCTTATTGTGATGATTCATGAGAATTATCTTAAGGCAGGCGCGGATTTTATCACAACCAATACCTTCGGTGCAAACGCTCATAAAATGAGCCGTGCGAAATATCCGAATACCGAAATGATAAAAGCTGCGGTTAAAAATGCGGATACAGCAAGAAAGAATCTCGGAAGAGAAAAAGACTCATATATTGCGCTTGATATAGGACCGATAGGTGAACTCCTTGCTCCGATAGGAACACTTTCTTTTGACGATGCTTATGAGCTTTTTAAAGAGCAGATTGTCTGCGTTAAAGATGATATCGATCTTGTTATTTTCGAAACCTTCGGAGATTTGTATGAATTAAAGGCAGGCGTGCTAGCAGCCAAAGAAAACTGCGACAAGCCTGTATTTGTTTCAGTATCGTTTGACAAGAGCGGACGTACCTTAACCGGTACCAATCCCGAGACATATATAAACGTAATGGAAGGCCTTAAAGTTGATGCTATAGGCGTTAACTGTTCTTTAGGACCCAAGGAACTTGAGCCCGTTATCCTGACGTTACTTGAAAAATCACACCTTCCCGTGCTCATCCAGCCCAATGCCGGACTTCCCACATTAAGGGACGGCAAGACTGTATTTGAACTCACCCCAGAATCTTTTATTGAGGCACTTTCAAATGTCATGAATGAAGGCATCGCTGTTATCGGCGGATGCTGCGGAACAACTCCTGATTTTATCAGACTTGAAAAGGAAAACTTCCCCGTAGACGTTAAGCAGAGAGAAGTTCCCTTAAGAACGGCCGTATCAAGCTCTACTATGACCGTATATCTTGACGAAGACGTAAAGGTCTGCGGTGAGAGATTAAATCCTACGGGCAAGAAAAAACTCCAGGCAGCTTTACGCGAGGAAAACTACGATATGCTTATTTCCGAAGCAATCGCACAGGAAGATGCCGGAGCAAAGGTACTAGACGTAAACGTGGGACTTCCCGGAATAGACGAAGCTGCGGTAATGCGAAAAGTCATTCCCATGCTTCAGGAAGTGGTATCGATTCCCCTTCAGATTGACTCATCAAACCCTGCGGCAATCGAAGCCGCATGCAGAATATATAACGGCAAACCGCTTATCAATTCCGTTAACGGCAAAGATGCGGTAATGGAAGCTGTATTTCCCGTAGCAAAAAAATACGGCGGCGCAATAATCGGACTTGCACTCTCTGAAGAAGTACCCAAGCTCTGCGAAGAGAGAGTTGCGATTGCAAAGAAGATTATTGCAAAAGCAAAAGAATACGGTATTCCCGAAAAAGACCTGCTTATCGACTGCCTGACACTTACCGTTTCGGCACAGCAGGCAGAGGCAGCAGAGACCTTAAAGGCATTAAAGGTAGTAAGCGATATGGGCCTTTCGTCTACACTCGGAGTATCCAATATTTCATTCGGACTGCCCAACAGACCGCTTATTAACAGAACATTCTTAACACTTGCAATGCACAGCGGTCTTAAGATGCCAATCATCAATCCTTTGGACAGATCGCTTATGGACTGCATTGATGCGTTCAACGTTATCATGAACGTGGATGCAGGCTGTGAAAAATATATTAAGAATCAGGAAAACGTTGTAATAGAGACCGTTACAGTTCAGAAAACGGCAGCAGGAGATGCAAACGGTGCCACGGCAGCAGGCGGTAAAAAAGACGTCGGTTTCTGCATCATAAAAGGCCTTAAGGATGAGATAACCGCAGTTACCGTGGAAGAACTTGAAAAGACCGATCCGATGGTTTTAATCAACGAAACAATTATTCCCGCACTTAACAAAGTCGGCCGTGATTACGATTCGGGCAAGATATTCCTTCCCCAGCTTATTCAGGCAGCGGAGACAGCAAAGGTAGCTTTTGCCGAAGTACAGAAGCACTTCACGGTAAGCAGCGAGAAAAAAGGTCCCGTTATCCTTTGTACCGTTGAAGGAGATATCCACGATATCGGCAAGAATATCGTCAAGGTTGTGTGTGAAAGCTACGGCTATGAAATAATAGACCTAGGCAAAGATATCCCCGTAGACAGCGTTGTAGACGCTTACAAGGAGTATAAACCCAAGGCAATAGGCTTAAGCGCTCTTATGACCACTACGGTTGAAAATATGAAGCGTACAATAGCTGCTCTTCGCGCGAATGACTGCGACGTACCCATCATGGTAGGCGGAGCGGTTCTTACCGAAGAAATCGCCAAAGAAATCGATGCGGATTACTACACTGAAGATGCTATGTCGCTTGTAAATTTATTTAAGGAACTCGGAGTATAAAATGAAAATCAAACAGTTTTTATTACCGGTATGTCTTTTCGCAATGTTTGCGATATACACAATCACCGTAAAATTCGTAGATGTATCCGCAATCGGACCGAACGGTTCGGAAGTCGGATTCGCGGCAATTAACGGCTTTGTGGCAGGCATATTTTCATACAGCAAAATCTTTTATCTTTTAACCAAACTGATAGCAGCAGTATCTTTCCTTTACATTGCGGCATTCGCAGTAATTGGTCTTATACAGCTCATAAAAGAAAAAAGCTTCGCCAAGGTTGACTTCGCCATATACGCTATGGCAGTGATATATGTTATCACAGCGCTTTTCTACCTGATGTTTGAGGTTGTAATTATCAATTACAGACCGATATTGGAGGACGGCGAACTTGAAGCATCCTTCCCTTCGTCGCATACAATGCTTGCGGTATCCGTATTCGGAAGTGCGATAGTATATGCGATTTACAGAATTAAAGACGATCTGATTAAAAAGATTGTTGTAATCGCAAGTGCTTGTCTGGCAGCAGGAATGGCGCTCGGAAGACTCATAAGTGGTGTACACTGGTTCACAGACATTTTAGGCGGAGTGCTTCTAGGATGTGCGATTGTGTCGCTTTATATGGCATTTGTTTTAAGCATTAAAAAGGAATAAAAGTGAAAAAATAAAGGGCGTGACATTTGATTTTGTCACGCCCTGTTTTTTTATTTTATGAGGTTTTTATTCTTTAGTTTTATCATTCATTTCGGAAGTCACGCTGTAAAGATTCATTTCGAAATCCTGACGGTTTTTCTGATAAATCGTTTTAAGTATCTGTCCCGCAAAGAATGACTGAATTGCAGCGATTAAAGCGAAGCCGCAGACAATTAATGTCGGGAATCTGGGTACCAGTCCGGTCTGAATAAATTCGATTATAATCGGTACCATAAATCCTGCTGCAAGTAATGCCAGAATAAGCGAAATCAATCCGAAATATCTGGCAGGTCTGTATGTTCTGAAAAGTCTGAAGATTGTTCTTAAAACTTTCAATCCGTCGGAGTAGGTGTTAAGCTTTGAAACGCTTCCTTCGGGTCTGTCGCGGTAATCGATTACCACATTTTCCACATACATATTTTTATCAACTGCGTGGATGCTCATTTCGGTTTCGATTTCAAAGCCTTTCGAGAGCACGGGAAAAGTCTTTACAAATCTGTAACTGAATGCTCTGTAGCCCGTCATGATATCCTTGATATCACTCTTGAAAAGTATATTTATGCTGGCTCTTACCAGTGAATTGCCGAAGTTGTGGAAAGGTCTTTTGTTTTCCTGAAAATATGTGGATGAAAGTCTGTCACCGACTACCATGTCAGCACGGTCGATTAAAACTTTGTCTGCCATTTCTTTTACATTTGTTGCAGGATATGTATCGTCGCCGTCAACCATGATGTAGCATTTCGCATCGATTTCGGAAAACATTCTTCTTATAACGTTTCCTTTGCCCTGCTGGTGCTCGTAACGAACTACTGCACCTGCTTTTCTGGCTATTTCATCGGTTCCGTCCGAGGAATTGTTGTCGTATACGTAAATGACCGCATCAGGAAGAGCAGTCTTAAAATCTGTAACGACTTTTTCTATTGTTTTGCTTTCGTTGTAACACGGGATAAGTACCGCAATCTCGTCCATGTTTAATCCTCCAAAAACATTATACATATCTTAGTGTTTTATGTCCAATTTTATATGTCTCGTAATTTGTTAATCTTGCTGATGTTGGCGATAACAACAAGCGTCATGCTCTTATCAAGAGGAATGGTGGGATCGATGTAAGTTTCGATTTTCTTGTTCTGAATAATTGCAACTACGTTTAAAGAATATTTGGCACGCAAATTCAATTCCATCAGAGTCTTGCCTACCCATTCGTCGCGTACTTCGATTTCCATCATTGATACATCTTTTGAAATTTCAACCGCATCTATAAAGCCTGAACTTAAAAGATTCTTTGCCAGTCTCATACCGGACTCTTTTTCGGGATAAATTGTTCTGTCTGCGCCGACCTTTTCAAGAATTTTACAGTTCATTGTGCTGCCGCATTTTGCGATAACGGTGGGAACTCCGAGTTCCTTGCAGAGCATGGTGGCCATAACGCTGGCTTCAAGGCTCTGAGCCATCGCGATAATAACGACATCTATGTTCTGAATGCCGAGCTGCTTTAAAACTTCAATATCCGTTACATCGGCGCATTTACAGTAAGGGATGTCGGCAATGGCAGCATTTACGAGCGTTTCGTCCATGTCTATTGCGAGAACTTCCATACCGCATCTAACCAGTTCGGTTGCTACGGCACTGCCGTAACGTCCGAGTCCGAATACCGCATAAGTTTTCTTTTTCTTCATAATAAATCCTTTCGTTATCCGACGCTTATCTGCTCGGTCGGGTTCTTAATTGCATTGGGAGAGTACTTCTGTGTGTTGAGCGCGATAAACAGTGAAATCGGGCCGACTCTTCCCAAATACATGGTTCCAATTATTACTAACTTTCCGAAGAAATTAAGTGTCGATGTGAAGTTTCTCGTCAGGCCTACGGTAGCGGTGGCACTTACGGTTTCATATAAAATATCAAGTATGTTTGCCTTTGTTGCGGCACATAAAAGAATCGTCGATACCGACATTATCGCAAATGATACTGCGATTACAGCTACGGATTTATTAACAGACTGCTTCGGAATCGATCTGTGTAAAAGAGAAGTCTCTTCTCTGTTTTTTATGGTCGCAATCGCGGATGCTATAAGCACTGCTGCGGTTACTGTTTTGATACCACCTGCGGTACCTGTGGGTGAGCCGCCGATAAACATGAGTATCAGTGAAACATACGAAGAAGCATTCGTAAGATTTTCCTGCGGAATAGTGGCAAAGCCTGCGGTTCTCGTGGTTATCGACTGGAAGAAAGATGCCATTAATTTCTGGAAAACGTTATATTCTTTTATGGTTAAGGGGTTATTAAACTCAAAGATAAAGAAGAGTATTCCGCCCAAAACGATCAGGATTAAAGTAACCAGAATGGCGAGTTTACTGTGGAACGTGAGTTCTTTGAAACATCTGAATTTCTTCTTAGGGAATTCCTTAATGACTCCAAGAAAATCCCACCAAACGATATAACCGATACCTGAAACGATAATAAGCATCGATGTGGTAAAGTTTATCATCGGATTTAATGTGTAATTGCAGAGACTGTTGTCGGCGATTATATCGATTCCGGCATTGCAGAACGCTGAAATTGAATTAAAGAGTGATATCCATATTCCTTTAGGACCGAACTCGGGAATAAAAACAGTCATGTAAAGGAGCGCGCCCGTGCCTTCTACAATAAATGTTCCTATTAAAACTTTTTTGGTAAAAGTAATGATACCCGAGAGGGTATTAAGATTAAATGCATCCTGGATAAGCATTCTCTGGCCCAGACCGATTCTTTTATGAAATCCAATCATAATGCCGCTCATTACGGTTACGATTCCGAGTCCGCCAATCTGAATTAAGATAAGAATAACTATCTGACCGAATATGCTCCATGTGGAATAGGTGGTGACTGTAACAAGACCTGTAACGCAGACCGCGGTGGTGGCGGTAAAGAGAGCGTCCAGATAGGAAACGGAAACACCTTTCTGCCAGCTGATTGGGAGTGCAAGAAGAACACTTCCTACAAGTATTGCAAGCAGAAAGAAAAGCATTATTAATCTGGTTGTGGAAAAATGTTTGTGCTTTTTCATTTCCAAAACTTTCCTTTTGGTAAACATCGTTTCAATTTTATCATTTTTTGGGCATTTATTCAAACTTTTAAAGAATTTTTAAAAAAACCCATAAATAAAAAAATCCGATTCGTGTATGTGTTGTAAAAAGAAAACGGAGGATTAATTATGATAAACAAGAATCTTATTAAAATGACATCTTTAATCGGAGCAATGACAGTGATGACAGGCTGCTCGGTTCCGTTTACAAATCAGGGCAGTACACTTCCCGCATACGGTGTTACAACATCATCCACGGTAACATCAGAAATGCCCGAGAACTTTTCCGGCACACAGAAAGCTCCCGAAGCAGGAATGATTCCCGGTAATGAAGAATTAAGAGGCCTTTCAAATGCATCCTTAAATGTATTTTACAACACCATAAAAGAAGGAGAAGAAGGCGAGAACGTACTCCTTTCACCCGCATCCCTTGCATTTGCACTTACAATCGCAGAAAACGGTGCAAGCGGTGATACTCTTTCTCAGATGGAAGAGTACACAAACGGCGGTATTCCCGTTGAGGATATGAACAAGCTTTTAAACTACACTTCCTATAAATTAAACAATGCAGAAGATGTAAAATGGGGCGTTGCAAATTCGCTTTGGTTTAACGATAACGGAACCTGCAAACTCGAGGATGAATTCGTAAGAAAGGCAATTGAGTTTTATGATGCGGAAATTTTCAAAAAAGAATTTGAGCCTTCGATAGTCAATGATATTAATTCATGGGTTTACAAGAAAACCAACAAAATGATTGATAATGTAATCAATGATTTTTCATCTGATGCAATGCTCTTTATCGTCAATGCAATAGCATTTGAAGGCGAGTGGGAAGAGCAGTACTTAAATGAGGCTGTAATGGAGCACCAAACATTTACGAATGCCAATGGTACAGAGACTGAGTGCGTACAGCTTATAAGCACGGAAGACAGATATTTCGAACTCGGCGAAGGCATCGGTTTCATCAAACCTTATAAGGGCGGTGAGTACTCATTTGTAGGTATCCTTCCCGATGAAGGTGTCAGCACGGAAGAATACATTAAAGGCCTTGTAGAAAACGGCGAAGATTTCAGCGAAGCGGTAAGAAATGCAGAATACGGCGAAGTAGTTGTTTATCTTCCGGAATTTGAAAATGATTACAAAAATGATGAAATGAAGGAAATCTATAAGAAAATGGGAATGGATCTTCCTTTTGATAAAGAAAAAGCTGAGTTTAAGGGAATCTTCACCAACGATGAAACTTCACAGGTTTGGATTGGACAGATTATCCACAAGACTCATATCGAAGTCGACAGAGAAGGAACAAAGGCAGCAGCCGTAACAGTAGTGGAAATGGATAAATGCGAAGCCTGCATTTCTCCCATAGATCCCGTTATCATCAACCTTGACAGACCTTTCGTATATGCAATCGTAGATAACGAGACAGGCGTTCCCGTATTCCTTGGTGTAGAGAATAATATGCAGTAAAAAAACGAATATTCCGAAGAATACCCGTTTTTAAAAGATACATTTATAAACAAATTATCTGAATACAATTTTTCCTGTGGCAGCGTCCATTGATTCAACTATTGCAAGGCTTTCAAGCTGAATTCCCTTTTCGCGGATTATCTGACCTCCCGGCTGGAAGCCTTTCTCAATAGCGATTCCAACACCCTCGACGGTTGCGCCTGCGGCGTTTATTAAATCGATAAGCCCGTTCACGGCGCAGCCGTTAGCCAGGAAATCATCGATTATAAGTATATGATCTTCAGCGTTTAAGAACTTTTTGGAAACGATGATGTCATATACTTTTTTCTTCGTAAAAGATTCAACCTTTGAGGTGTACATTTCGCCGTCGAGATTGATACTCTGTGCTTTTTTGGCGAAAACCACGGGAACGTTAAAGCATTCTGCGGCCACACAGGCAATTCCTATACCGGAAGCCTCGATTGTAAGAATTTTATTGATATTTTTTCCTTCAAACAGTCTTTTCCATTCAAGCCCCATTTCGTGAAAGAGATTAACATCCATCTGATGATTCAGGAAACTGTCGACTTTCAGTACGTTTCCTTCTTTTACGACACCGTCTTTCTGAATTCTTTCTTCCAGTAATTTCATATTTTTACCCTGGGCAGAAGCCGTTCCTTTCAAAAAATTTTATGAGTATATGTTAGCACATCGGGTATTTTTTAGCCATATTTAGTTTTTTGGTAGTTTTTTAGAATTGACACTGATTTTGAATCGGGTATATACTCCTCTTGTCAGATTATGACGATTTGCTTTTTAGGAGGATATTATGAAAAAACTTTTAAGTGTTTTCCTTGCATGTCTTATGGTTTTATCCCTTGCTGCATGTACAGTAGGCGGAAAAGGAGGCAATGCATCCAATGGTAAGGTTAAAGTCGGATTTATCTTTTTACATGATGAAAACTCCACTTATGACCTCAACTTTATCAATGCCGCTAAGGAAGCTTGTGAAAAAGCCGGCGTTGAGTACGTATTAAAGACAAACATCCCTGAAGGTCAGGAATGCTACGAAGCAGCTTGCGAACTCGCAGATTCAGGCTGCAACATCGTATTCGCAGACAGTTTCGGTCATGAAGATTACTTAATCGAAGCTGCTAAGGAATACAAGAACGTTGAATTCTGCCACGCAACAGGTACAAAGGCTCATACAGAGAACCTTCCCAACTACCACAACGCTTTCGCTTCTATCTACGAAGGTCGTTACCTTGCAGGTGTTGCAGCAGGTATGAAGCTTAACGAAATGATCGCTAACGGCGAGATTACTCCCGAGCAGGCTAAGATCGGTTACGTAGGTGCTTACACATACGCAGAGGTTATTTCAGGTTATACATCATTCTTCCTCGGCGCTCGTTCAGAATGCCCTACAGCTACAATGGAAGTTACATTTACCGGTTCATGGTATGATGAAACAGCTGAAAAGGAAGGCGCTATCAAGTTAATCAACAACGGTTGCGTACTTATTTCACAGCATGCCGATTCAATGGGTGCTCCTACAGCATGTGAAAACAACAACATTCCCGACGTTTCCTACAACGGAAGCACAGAGAGCGTTGCTCCCAATACATTCATCGTTTCTTCACGTATCAACTGGGTTCCTTACTTCGAACTCATTATTAAGGCTGTACAGAACGGTGAGAAGATTCCTACAGATTACACAGGTACAATCGAAACAGGTTCAGTAGTTCTTACAGACCTTGGAAAGATTGCTCCCGCTGAAGGAACACAGGCTAAGATGGATGCTGTTAAGGCAGAAATCCAGTCAGGTCAGAGAAAGATTTTCGATACATCAACATTTACAGTAGGCGGTGCACCTGTTACATCTTACATGGCAGACGTTGATACCGATGCTGCATACGAAGGCGATCATGAAGTTATTTCGGGCGGTGCTTTCAATGAATCTGCAGACGGATTCAGATCAGCTCCTTACTTCGATTTAAGAATTGATGGCATTACACTTCTTGATGAATCATACTAATATGTGATAAACTTTAGAAAGGCAGTGAGCGTGCTCGCTGACTGCCTTTCTTTTTTATTTTGTTAAGTCGTTTTTTATTCAATTATTCAGAGGTTCAAAGTGGCAGAAGCAGCTGTAAAACTCGTAAACATCACAAAATCTTTCGGTCAGGTCAGGGCGAATTATAATGTTTCTCTTGAGATTAACAAGGGCGAAATCCTTGCTCTTCTCGGTGAAAACGGAAGCGGAAAGACCACGCTTATGAATATGCTCTCAGGTATTTATTATCCCGATGAAGGGCAGATTTTCATAAACGGAAAAGAAGTTTCCATTTCTTCGCCAAAGATAGCCTATGAGCTTGGAATCGGTATGGTACACCAGCATTTCAAACTCGTGGATGTTCTTACCGCGACTGAAAACATCATCCTCGGATTAGAGGGTAAGTTAAACAAAAAGGAAGCCGCAGCAAAGATAAAGGAAATCTGCGACAAATACGGATTTGACATCAATCCCGACCAGAAGATATACGATATGTCTGTTTCCCAGAAACAGACCGTTGAAATCGTAAAAGTATTATACCGCGGCGCAAACATCCTTATTCTGGACGAGCCCACTGCGGTTTTAACTCCTCAGGAATCCGAAAAGCTTTTCAACGTTATGCGTAACATGAAGGCTGACGGAAAGGCTCTGGTAATTATCACTCATAAAATGCACGAGGTTGAATCAATCTCCGACAGAGTGGCAATTCTTCGTAAGGGCGAATATGTCGGAAGCATGATGACCAAGGATACCAATGCCGGCGAAATGACCGATATGATGGTCGGCCGAAGCGTATCGCTTAACATTGAAAGACCCAAGCCCGTGGATCCGAAGCCCAGAATTAAGGTCGAAGGTCTGACTGTTAAAAACATTGAGGGTATTGATAAATTAAAAGATGTTTCGTTTACTGCACGAAGCGGTGAGATACTTGGTATCGCAGGTATTTCGGGCAGCGGTCAGAAGGAACTTCTTGAAGCAATTGCAGGATTACAGCCTGCCGAAAGCGGCAGCATTAAATATATTGGCGAAAACGGTGAAGAGGAAGAACTCCTCGGCAAAGACCCGAGAAAGATTGAAGAGCTCGGAGTTGCATTATCCTTTGTTCCCGAAGACAGACTCGGTATGGGACTTGTAGGTAACATGGACTTATCCGACAACATGATGCTTCGTTCTTTCAGAAAGGGAAAGAGTCCTTTTACGGAGAGAAAATCACCGCACTCGCTGGCTGAGAAAGTAGTCGATGACCTCGAAGTTGTAACACCTTCCATCGAGACTCCCGTCAGAAGACTTTCGGGCGGTAATGTCCAGAAGATTTTGGTCGGTCGAGAAATCGCTCATGCACCCACGGTTTTACTTACGGCGTACGCGGTAAGAGGTCTTGATATAAACTCTTCGTACACGATATACGATCTTATCAACCAGCAGAAGAAAAAAGGCGTAGCGGTTATTTTCGTAGGTGAAGATCTTGATGTATTGCTCGAGATATCCGATAAAATCCTTGTTCTTTGCGGAGGCAGGGTAAGCGGTATCGTAAATGCCGAAGAGACTGATAAAAACACGGTCGGCCTTATGATGACCAAAGTAATGAATGATAACGAAAACAAAGAAGAAACAGATCCGAAGACCGGAGACAGTGATGAATAAAAAAGAACCTTTATTTCACATAGTTAAAAGAGATGTTCTCCCGTGGTACAAATCATGGGGAATAAGAGCGGCTGCAATAGTTGCCGCACTCATAGTATGCGGTATTATCACCACAATTACCACAGGTCTTAATCCGTTCAAAGTTTACGGCTCCTTTATCCAGGGTGCTTTCGGCTCAGGCAGAAAAGTGTGGATTACAATGCAGAATATGTCAATCCTCTTAATCATTTCACTCGCTCTGACGCCTGCATTTAAGATGCGATTCTGGAATATCGGAGGCGAAGGACAGGTACTTGTCGGTGCACTTGCAACCGCAGCCTGCATGATTACTTTAGGCGATAAGATTCCCAATGTACTGCTTATCCTTATCATGACGGTAAGTGCTATACTGGCAGGTTCAGTCTGGGGCCTTATTCCTGCGATTTTTAAGGCTAAATGGAACACCAATGAAACTCTTTCCACACTGATGATGAACTACATAGCCACACAGCTTGTAGCGTTCTTTACAATCGTTTGGGAAGTTCCCAAGGGTTCTTTTACGGTTGGTATTATCAATCAGTCTACAAATGCCGGATGGCTTCCCCAGCTCTTCGGTTCGAAATATTTACTTCCTATCGTGATTGCTCTTTTAACCACGATTTCGATGTTCATTTATCTTAAATACAGTAAGCACGGCTACGAGATATCGGTTGTCGGCGAAAGTGAAAAGACGGCGAAATACGTTGGTATGAAGACCGAAAAAATCATTATTCGTACGATGCTTTTATCCGGCGGTCTCTGCGGTCTGGCAGGACTCTTATTAGTAGGCGGCATCAACCATACAATCACAACCACGATCAACTCCGGACAGGGCTTTACCGCGGTTATGGTTTCGTGGCTTGCAAAATTCAATCCGATTACAATGATATTTACAAGTTTTCTGATTATATTCCTTGAAAGAGGTGCAGGCGAAATCTCCACCAACTTCGGACTTAATCAGTCATTTGCGGATATTCTGACGGGTATCATTTTATTCTTTATCATCGGATGTGAATTCTTTATCTCGTACAGAATTGTAGGAAGAAAGAAGGGGGATAAGTGATATGTTTGATATAGTTGCATTTATACCCAGAGCAATAGGACAGAGTGTACCGTTACTTTTCGGCTGTTCCGGTGAAATCTTAACAGAGAAATCAGGTAACCTTAACTTGGGAATCCCCGGCGTAATGTATGTCGGCGGTATCAGCGGAGTTATCGGCGCATTCTTTTATGAGCAGCACTGTGCGGGCGGAAATATGAACGGATTTTTAGCTATTATGATTCCGCTTCTCTGTTCGCTTTTAGGCTCACTCATCATGGGACTTATATACTGCCTCTTAACGGTTACGCTTCGAGCCAACCAGAACGTTACGGGTCTTGCAATGACAACGTTTGGTGTCGGCATCGGTAACTTCTTCGGCGGTTCATTAATTAAATTATCGGGCGCAGACGTTCCGTCCATAGCACTTTCAAGAACCAGTGCATTTTATTCGAGAGCACTTCCTTTCGCATCCAAGATGGGATGGTTCGGCAAAGTCTTCTTAAGCTACGGATTCCTTTGCTACGCTGCATTTTTAATCGCAATTATTTCTGCAATTATTCTCTTTAAGACCCGTAAGGGACTTCACTTAAGAGCAGTCGGCGAGAACCCTTCGACAGCGGATGCTGCGGGAATTAACGTCAGCAGATACAAATACTTCGCAACATGTATAGGATGTATGATAGCGGGCTTAGGCGGACTTTACTACGTAATGGATTACGCTTCGGGCGTATGGTCAAACGATGCATTCGGTGACAGAGGATGGCTTGCAATTGCACTGGTTATCTTCTCAATCTGGAACCCGTTAATCGGTATATTCGCTTCCATTCTTTTCGGCGGACTTTACATCGTATATCTCTACATTCCGACAGGTATGGATTACATGGAATTCAAGGAACTCTACAAGATGATTCCTTATGTGGTTACACTTCTCGTACTGGTACTTACCAGCATGCGAAACAAAAAGGAGAATCAGCCGCCGGCAAGTCTCGGACTGTCATTCTTCAGAGAAGAAAGATAAAGACAAGGATAAAGAGCGAATTGTGATAACCTCACGATTTGCTCTTTTAAGGTAACAAAGTTAAATGCTTGGTGAAAAACTTGGAAACAACATAGATGGTTTTGTGGCAGATTACGTGGTATTCGACTTCGAGACCACGGGCTTAAATCCTTTCGACGGTGACAGGATTGTGGAAATGTCTGCGGTCAGGGTAATCAATCACAAAGTGGTTGAAAAATTTGCCACACTTGTTAATCCCGAACAGCCTATTTCTCCTGAAGCCACCATGGTAAACGGTATTACCGACGATATGGTTGAAGATGCACCGAAGATGAAGGAAGCCCTCAAGGAGTTTATTGATTTTATTGGCGACGATATTCTGGTAGGACATAATATCAAATCGTTTGATATGAATTTTCTTAAGATTGAATGCATGCTTCAGTTTGACGGCAAAGTTCCCGACAACGATTACATTGATACGGTTTTAATCGCCAGACATTGCATGCCTGAACTTGCACACAGAAGCCTTACCGTGCTTGCGGAACACTTCGGATTATCGTCTGAGGGAGCCCACAGAGCGCTTGCGGACTGTCTTATGAACCAGAAGGTTTACGAACGCCTGAAAGAAGAAACCGTAAAGTTTGAAAACGGCGAAAAAACGATTCCCGTATGTTCGAAATGCGGCAGCAAAATGGTAATAAGAAAAAGCAGATACGGCGAATTCTGGGGATGTACCGGTTATCCGAAATGTAATAACACAATAAATATTTTTAAGTAATTGACTTTTTTTACATGCGGCATTACAATTTGACATTGTGAATTAAGGAGAGACATAAATGCGCAGCTTTAAAGATTCCAAATTAAAAATCGCTGCAGGTGTCATCGCAATGATGATGCTTTTATATATTGTTTTCTCCACATTCTTTATTTCACTGGAAGCAAACCATAAATGCGAGGATGAGGAAAACTGTCCGATATGTGTATGTATGCAGATTTGTCAGAATACACTGCATCAGATATCGGATGTTGCTTTAACCTGCGCGGCGGTGTTTGTTCCCGTTCTTTTGGTTTTAGGTGTTTCATTTATCACTTCTTTAAACCTCATAAAAGAAACACCCGTCACAAACAAAATCCGACTGAACAATTGAATATAACCTTCGTTTAGTGGCAGATTTGCAGAGCATATTCTGTCTTTTTTGCGTACTTTTGATTTACTTACGGAGGTTTTAACATGAAAAAAATATTAGCGTTTTTATTAACCGTTATGGCAGCAGTCTGCCTTACTGCCTGCGGAAATGTAAACAACTCAAAGGCAGACGATAAAATTCAGATTGTAACAACAATTTTCCCCGAATATGACTGGGTTAAGAACGTTTTGGGAGAAAATCCCGCAAATGCGGAAATTACACTGCTTCTTGACAACGGTGTAGATCTTCACAGCTATCAGCCTACTGTGGATGACATTATGAAAATCACATCTGCAGACCTGTTTATCTATGTCGGCGGTGAATCCGACGAATGGGTTGATGAAGTATTAAAACAGTCCGAAAACAAAGATCTTGTAGTCATCAATCTGATGGAAGAACTCGGTGATGCTGCAAAGGAAGAAGAAATCATCGAAGGAATGGAATGTGAGGAAGAAGAGGAAGAAGGAGAGGAAGGCGAAGAAGAGGTCGAGTACGACGAACATGTTTGGCTTTCCTTAAAAGATGCGGCTCTTTTCGTAAACAGCATAGATACCGCAATGGAAACAATCGATTCAAAGAATGCAGCAGTATACAAGGCAAATGCAGAAGCATATATTTCAAAGCTTAATGCACTTGACAAAGAATATGAAAAAGCTGTTTCAGAGAGTAATGTAAAGACACTTCTTTTCGGAGATCGTTTCCCTTTCAGATATCTCGTGGATGACTACGGACTTTCCTACTATGCGGCATTTGTCGGCTGTTCCACAGAGACTGAAGCAAGCTTCCAGACCGTTATTTTCCTTGCTGAGAAGATGGATGAACTTTCACTTAAGAATGTTATGACCATCGAAGGTACCAATCATAAAATTGCCGAAACAATCATCGATAATACCAAAGATAAGAATCAGAACATCCTTGTAATGGATTCAATGCAGTCCGTAACCTCAAAGGGTGTTGAAGAAGGCATTACATATCTTTCAATAATGGAAAGCAATCTCGAGGTTTTAAAAGAGGCTTTAAAATAGGAGAAATCATATATGAAAAAATGGACTCGTATATTTCTTATAATGATACTGACCGTAATGGCTATCGGATGTATTAAAGGCGGTACTGCACAGACTGAAAGTATTGATACAAACAGTGTACAGACTCCTGCAGAGATTATTTCAGATGAAAACGAAGAGGATTCAAAAGAAGAAACTTTGACAGATGCACCAAAAGACGTTGAAGAGCCGGCAAATACTGCAGATGAAAACACAGACAACGGAGAAGTTGAAACCTCTGAAGGCTCCGACGACATTGATGTTGATTTAACGGCTATTTCGGGCATCCTTGTGTATTCTGAAGTCTATAACATGATGTCAACTCCCGAGAATTATATGGGCAAGAAAATCAAAATGGAAGGTATATATACGATATATTTTAATGACTCATATTCTGTCAGATATGATGCCTGCATAGTACAGGATGCGACAGCATGCTGTGCTACGGGAATTGAGTTTGAACTGTCCGATGAATTAAAATTTCCTGACGATTATCCCGAAGAAGGCGATATCATTACGGTTGAAGGTATATTCGATACGTACGATGAAGGCAGTTACACATACTGTACATTAAGAAATGCGAGCCTTTTAAATGTAAAAAAATAATTATCTTTTATGAGGGTGGGAGATTTGTTCTCCCGCCCTTTTTTAATTTGAATATAATCTCCGGACATAGTAAAATAAAAGAGTTGAGGGAATTCTTATGAAATATTTTACAGCAGATTTACATTTTGGCGACAATGAAATAATTGAGCGTGAATGGCGCCCGTTTAAAGACATCAAAGAGTTTGAAGATGTCTTTGTTGAAAACGTAAACAAAATGGCGGGAGAGGCAGATGAACTCTATGTGCTCGGCGACTGGATTAATTACAATTCAGGCCACCATCCCGATCCTGATGAGGCATTTGCCATTGTCAGGAGGCTAAATCCGAAAGTCATCCTTATAATGGGCAACGGCGAAGAGAGAGTTTTAAGAGAAGTGTACGGAAACGATTTCGAGTACATGCGAAACAAACTTAAAAATCATGGCTTTTATGATGTTTTAAAAGATGCGGACGTGGAGATTGGCGGTATTAAGTTCCATCTTATTCACTGTCCCGTCGATCATAAAAAAGACTGTCTTAACCTTTTCGCGCATACACACAGAGGAACCGGTTTATGGAAGCCTTTCGGATTTAATGTCTGTGCGGATTTAAATTACTTCAGACCTTTCACGGAAGATAATATTTTGTCAATGGTTAAGACCAAAAATAATTACTGGGATAAGGACCCCGACACCAATTGCATGTAAGTGGTCAAACTTCATTAAATACGAGAAATATGGTATTATTATAAGTTGAGGATTTTAATAAAAGTTTCGGATATTAAGGGAGAAGAAGCTATGAAAACTCTGATAGTAATAGACATGCAGAACGATTTTATCGACGGAAGCCTCGGAAGCAAAGAGGCAGTTGAGATTGTTCCTGCGGTAAAAGAAAAAATAAGCGAATACAGAGCTAACGGCGATGAGGTTATTTTTACGAGAGATACCCATCACGAGAATTATCTTAATACCAACGAAGGACATTATCTTCCCGTGGTTCACTGTATCGAAAACACCGAAGGATGGGAGATAAGGGAAGGCCTTTATTTTGAGGGCGCAGAGATTATTAACAAGCCTTCATTCGGATATACAGGCTGGAAAGAGCGCACGTTCGAAGAAATCGAAATCATCGGACTCTGCACAGATATCTGCGTTGTCTCCAATGCACTTATTTTAAAAGCGCTTTTCCCGGAAATTAAAATATCTGTTGATCCGAAATGCTGTGCCGGAGTTACACCCGACAGCCATAATGCGGCACTTGAAACAATGAAGATGTGTCAGATAGAGATTATTTAAGAAAGGCAGATTTTTTATCTGAATTTTAAATATGGCTAATACTCCTAAAAGAAAAAAGAATAAAGTTTTAAAGATAGTAACCAAAAATCATATCTGGCTTACTATTGTTTTGTGTGTGATAATTGCTTTTTACACAGCTCTTTTTGTTAAACTTTTTTCCGATGTTTTTTCAGATTATATTCTGAACACGAAATTTATGGATGAATATGAAAAAGTGGAATACATGTCCAAATTATATGACCTGAACATTGATAATAATGGCGAAAATGTTTATTCCCTTTTAAACGAAGAAGGAAGAAATTACTTTATTTCAGATAATCTCGGAAATGTAATATATCACCATGGCGAAATTACCATGGGGGAAAACAGTGGATACATATCAATACCTGTTTCAACAAACGAGGAAAAGAAAATAAAAATATACTTTGATGAGGAAACGGATGGTTTATTTTATTCGGATGAAGAGGGGGATTTGAAACCGCGTCCGATTGGCTTGCTGTTGTTTGCCGTTGAATTTTATGAGAAAAGTGGTATTCAGGATAACCTGAAAAAAGCTTCTATTGATCTGCCCATGTGGATGACTTATGACGTCCAGGGAGGAAAGCAGACTTTTAACTGCCGGATTCTTTTCAAAATATCTCTGATGGATGGCGTTTTCCTGGTTTCATTTATAGTGATTAGCGTAGCATTGGTCGCATGTATCATTGTTCTTCTGCTTGTTAATATGCTTAATACACTTGTGAATCAGAAAAGACTATCCAAAGTTTTCTTTACGGATCCGATTACCAGAGGACATAACTGGATGTGGTTTTCTTTCCGCGGTGAACAGCTTTTAAAGAGAAAAGGAAGCGCCAAAGAATCATATGCCGTACTTGACCTGGTATTCGTCAAATTCAGAAATTACTGTGTCTGCCATTCTGTTATCGAAGGCGAGGAAATGCTTTACAGAGTGGACAAGATTATAAACCAAAGCTTAAACAAAAAAGAAATGGCGGCTCATTATGCATCCGCAAACTTTGCACTTCTTTTAAAATTCAAAGATCGTGAAGAATTAAGAGTACGAATCCAGCAGATAATTGACAAACTCGAAACAATAGACAAAGATCATAAATTCACCTTCCATGTCGGTGTTTATGTCGTTGAAAACAGAAAGAACGCAAAAGGCAAACCGGTAAGAAGAAAAAATATCGATATAGAGAGAGAATATAATAATGCCTGCACGGCCAGATCGACGCTTGAGGAATGCGATGATTCCGGTATTGCTTTCTTTGATGAAAATCTCGTTGAAGAACAAAAGTGGATTGACGCCGTAATGGAAAGACGCAGATCTGCCATAGAAAACGAAGAATATATAGTTTATTACCAGCCCAAGTATGACCCTAAAACCAATAAACTTAGGGGTGTAGAGGCGCTTATCAGATGGAATTCGCCCGATTTTGGCTTTAAAGGCCCGGGAAGTTTTATTCCTATTTTGGAAAAGAACGGTTTTATTCAGGATATCGATCATTATATGATTACGCATGTTGCAAGAGACCAGAAAGCATGGCTTGATGTTGGTTATGAGTGCGTTCCTGCATCCGTAAACGTTTCCAGAGCTCATTTCAGCGAAAATGACCTGGCTGAGCAGATAAGAGATGCTGTTGATGCAGAAGGCTGTCCTCGTAATCTCCTTGAGATTGAACTTACAGAAAGTGCTTTCTTTGATGATAAGAAGGCTATGATTGATACAATACTCAAACTCAAAGAATACGGCTTTATGGTTTCAATGGACGATTTCGGGTCCGGCTACTCATCGCTTAATTCACTTAAGGATATGCCTCTGGATATTCTTAAACTTGATGCTGAGTTCTTCAGAGGCGATATTAACGGCGGAAGAGGTGAGATTGTTATTACCGAAGCCATCGCCCTTGCAAAGAGTCTTAACATGCTCACGGTTGCTGAGGGTGTTGAATTCAAAGAGCAGGTTGAATTTCTTGCAAGCAAAGGCT
>JAEEGG010007057.1_pt1 | contig 26122 bp, 20 predicted proteins | sample 9134161 | NCBI WGS metagenome assembly JAEEGG01 (sample SAMN16246543, study PRJNA631951) | gut metagenome | biome: gut microbiome; feature: rumen; material: CR-attached | host: Bos | place: Iran: Karaj | collected 2018-10 | reverse complement strand
GTGACTGGGCTTCAGTCTTCACGCCTGCACAGACCCGTCTGTTCGGTATCACCTATGGCAACAACGATGCCCACTCGATGTTCACCTCAGAGATGAGCACCAACCAGTGGTCACTCTATCTGCAGGACAATTGGAGCATCAGCGACCGCTTCCGCATGTCGCTGGGTGTCCGTTTCGAGCTGCCTTCTTATCCCGAACTGAAGGACAATTTCAACGAGGGCTTCTACAACATCGACTTCGGCGGCAACCATTACCGTACGGATAATGTGCCCGATGCCAGCATATCGTTCTCACCGCGAGCAGGCTTCAACTGGGATATTACCGGTGAGCGCAACCTCATCCTGCGAGGCGGTACAGGTCTCTTCGTGGGACGCATGCCGTTCGTATGGCTCGTCTCTGCCGTTGGTAACTCCGGCATGGGCCAGACCTCTTACATAGCTTCTCCATCCAAGGGCGTGATTCCTTCTTTCACTACCAGCCAGCAGGAGATGCTCCAGCAGATTGGCGCTACCAGTTCTATCTCTATCCCTGGCGGTCCTACCATCCTGAGTGAGGACCTCCGTATGCCGAAGACGTGGAAAGCGTCATTAGCGCTCGATGCCAAGCTGCCTGGTGATATCGACTTCACCATCGAGGGTATCTATAATAAGGACCTCAACCCCGTAGTGGTATCCAACAAGGATATCTATTGGGACGGCACTTCTACCGTCGACCTTGGTCATGGCGACGTGCGTCACAAGATGTCATACTACGATGCCAACAGCTCTGCCTACGTGCTTGAGAATGCCGGTTCAAAGGCCTACTACATGTCTTTGAGCGCCCAGCTGCGCAAGAGCTTCAACTTCGGTCTCGACCTCTCCGCCAGCTATACCATCTCGAAGGCCAAGAGCTATACCGAGGGTATCGGCGACCAGGTATCGTCGGCCTATAATAACTACCGTAACTCCATCAATGCCGTCAACGACAACGAACTTGGCTATGCCACCTACGTGGCTCCCAGCCGTCTGCTCGTCTCGGCCAGCTACAAGCTCAAGGAGTCGGAGAATGCCACCTCTACCTTCAGCCTCGTTTACGATGGATATCAGTATGCTTTCCTCGGCGACTATAGCTACAGCCGCTTCTCTTATATCTTCTCGAGCAATGTCAACAGCGACCCTTCGGCTCCTGGCAACCTGATATATATCCCTGCTTCGCGTGAGGAACTTAATGGCTGGGACTTCGCTGAAAGCACCTATGGATCTGGCTCCAGTAAGCAGGTATATACTGCTGATATGCAGCGCGACGACTTCTGGGCCTATATCCAGCAGGACGACTATCTGAAGGATCACACGGGCGAGTATGCAGAGCGCGGCGGCGCCAAGATGCCTTGGCACCATCAGCTCGACTTCAAGTACATGCGCGATATGAAAGTGAAGATTGGCAAGACCAAGCACAGCCTGCAGCTCGGACTTGACATCCTCAACCTGCCTAACTTCCTCTGCAAGGACTGGGGACTCTACAAGCAGGTTTCCGGTAATGCCCTGCTCTCGTTCAGCAAAGGAAAGTACACATACAACACAGTGAACGGTGCCCGCCACCTGAGTACCTATCAAGACTTCCTCAACATGGCCTCCACCTATCAGCTCATGTTCACCGTCAGGTATCTCTTCAATTAATATATAACACTGTTGTAAAGAAATACGAGCCGTAATGCCGTCCCTGACGACATTACGGCTCGTTCATGGTGTGCCGTTAAGGCGTTAGAAACGACGGGCGATACTCCGAAAGAAATAATCGATACTCCAAGACTATTTCCAACTTCTCCAAAAGAAATTTTCTCTCAATTTCTTGCAAGTTTAGATTTTTTTTCTATTTTTGCGGTCCCGCCATCGAGGAGGATGTTGAATGACTGATAAAAGAAGCGTCATCCTGTAAAACAACTCATGAAATTACAAGTGCAGGGTGTGGGAGAATCTGTCCGTCAGGAAGAGAAAAGGGAACTTCGACAATTCCTCTTTGGTGAACTTGAGCTACAGCCATTTCTTTAATTCTTTTGAAATACGACCGCTGGTAGTGCGAGCGTAATTATCGTAATCAGACTTGCTCAAATTAGGAAAGTCTGAATCTGTAAGAGGGGCATATTGTGCCAATCTTTCTGCCAACTGCTCATCAGTGAGACCCTGCTTGCGGACACGGACATGATGGCGTTTGCGGTTAACCTGCTCGCGCAGTAATGTTTCCACCTGCTCCTGAAGCCATAGCTGGAAACTAATACCAATATCGCCAAGGGCATTCTCTGCCTCAGCAACAAGCTGATCGTCAAGGTTAAGATTATAAGTACACATAATGCAATATTTTACTATTCCGCTGCAAAATTAAGAAAATAATCTGAACTCACAAACAAATTGAAGAGAAAAGTTAGATTTAGATTATAATCCTCATCTCCTGGCACCATCGTGCCATGCCCACGACTTCCGTCCCGCCATCGTGGAGGAGGATGTTGAAGGACTTATAAAAGTTAGAACTTAACATTCTTTACGGAATAAATTGCCAAAATTGTTCGGTTGTTGTACATTTTTTGTTTTTTTAGTTCGATGCGCTTATTTGTGGATAAGTGGCACTTATTCTTCAAAAAGCAGGGTGGGAGAAGGGAGAGAAGGCTCGGGATGGCTAGGGCGAGGGGACTGCTTCCCAAGAGTTGGCTGTTTACTTCCCAAGGGTTGGCTGTTTACTTCCCAAGGGTTGGCAATCAGCTACGGGCGAGCAGGATGTCTGCTACGGGTAAGCAAGAGAAGCTTGTTGTTCGGAGTTCGGAAGTTCGGGATTTCAGAGCATGGCCATAGAATTTTTGCGGGAAGGCCTTCCAACACTTTTTGGAAAGCCAAGTAACAAGTGTTGGAAGGCCTTGTAAAAAAAGGGGGTAGCTGTCATCTGATTCAATAGAAGGGTGAGACCTTCAGGGGCACGAGGGCCATGGTGTCGGACTAAAATTTATACAGCCAATTTGTCATGTATTAGCTGTTTTATGCTTTTTTTCTTGGAACTTTCCTGAAAAATGCGTATCTTTGTCCCGTGCATTTCCTTTCAAAGGGAACATGAATAACATAAACGACAAGCAAAATGAAAGTAAAAGAGAAATTTCTTGTCTTGCAGCGTGGATTCCTGCTCATAGCATTCTGCCTGCTGCCGTTGGGTAATAGAGCATTTGCTGATGATGACACCCGTACTGCGGTGTCGGCTGTAGAGGCAACATCGAATATCGATCAGATACCAGCTTATGGTGCCAGTATCGATCAGCCCACCATGACTGTTACCGTCGGTGCTCCTGCCTATTTCAACATTGACTCAGGTAATGGCTGGTGGCACAAGAAGGTCGGCAATAATTGGGTGACCGTGCGAGGCGGCAGTTTCACATCGGGCACTTGGAAGTTCCACTGCCAGATTCGCATTGATGGCGAGGCAGGCAAGACCCACAGGCTCCAGGCTCCAATCACCGTCAAGGTGAATGGCGTGGATTGGGATGGAGACGACAGTCCCTACGTGGGAAGCACCTATTCATACGGGTGGACGTCATCGCCAGAATACACCATCCCTGAGCCAGAAGAACTGTCGTTTGTGAACTGGCTGGCGTTTAATATCGGTGACAACTGGGTGGCTAATGAGATTACGTCATTCTCTGTGGCCGACAATGCCGAGGGTGGCACGAAGCCATACGTATTCAGTAAGACCTCTGGCCCTGAATGGATCAATGTCTCAGAAGACGGTACCGTCAGCGGTACGCCGACAACCGTAGGCAATAATGACAATCTTGTTGTCCGTGTGACTGATGCTGCCGGAGCCTTTCGGGAAATCAGTATCACAGTGGCTCCTACAGCCGCCGATCCTGCCCAGAGAATAAATGTATCGGTTGTTGAGGCTACTTCCGACATTGAGCAATTGCTCGTTTGTGGCCAGTCCATCAAGAAGCCGACAATGACTGTGACGGTAGGTCTTCCTGTACGTTTTGCCATTGATTCCAGCAATGGTTGGTGGAGCAAGAAAGGCCCCAATGAATGGACAGAGGTGAGAAGGGGAGAGTTCACGCCTGGCACATGGAAGTTCCAGTGCCAGATACGCATTGATGGCGAGGCAGGCAAGACCCACAAGCTGCAGACTCCTATCACCGTCAAGGTGAATGGTATAGACTGGGAATTGAGCAATACACCCTATATTGATAAGACCTATTCATACGAGTGGGTCGAATCGCCGGAATTTGAGATTACGGAGGATACAGGTATCCATGATCACGCCGATGCTGACGCTGACTTTGACATCAACCGCTCCTACGCCCCTAATGGCCAGCGTATAAGTAATGGGTACAAGGGTATTGTCATTAGTGATGGCAAGAAAAAATTGAAAAGGTAAATTATTGAACTTTGCTTCATACGTTTCATTTTGTTTGATAATTGTTTCAAATGCCTTTAGTGTATTGCTGAGATGGGGTTTTTTCCTTATCTTTGCAGCAAAAATCATAAACATAAATGAAAAAGAAAACCATTTTATCGCTTCTCCTGATGATAGGAGGACTACTGCCAATAGTGGCAGACAACATTACAGTTAACGGTACCAGCCGCTCGTATAATGTCATTGTGCCGAAGAATCTGGGTGAGAACCGTCCGTTGCTCATTTTCTGTCATGGCTATAATCAGGATGCTGGATGGATGCAGAACAACGAGTTCAAGAATGATAACGTGAGTATGGAAGCCGTGTGCGATACTGCCAAGTTCGTCTGCGTTTTCCCTAACGGTATCGACAGGGCATGGGACACCGGGGGCGACCGTGATATCAACTTCATCAAGGCCATTATTGAGAAAATGGTGACGCAGCACAAGATAGACCGCAACCGCATCTATCTCGGTGGCTTCTCTATGGGTGGTATGCTGACGTACAATGCCATTAACAAAATGTCGGACATCATTGCTGCTTTTGTTTCTTGTAGTGGTCCTTCTGTTGTAACGCCCAAAGCAGGCTTACGCCCGATACCCCTGCTGCATATTCAAGGTACGGCTGATAACTTCAGTGGTGTGCAGCCGGCGCTCAACCCGTGGATCAGGCACAACGGCTGCTCGACAACAGATAAGGTTATCAATAACTACAACGGGTTCAGCGGTGCCAAGTTGCACATCTGGGGCCCTGGTAACAATGGCGTAGAGGTCCGGCTGTTGGAACTCAAGGACAAAGGTCACTGGATCTGCAAGGAACCTCAGGTATATACAGGTAAGGAAATCTGGAACTTCTGCAAAAAGTATTCACTTAACAAGACTTCGCCCAATGTCAGCATCACCGCGCCTAAGACTGGTACCAGATACATCAGCTTCGCCCCCGCTGGGGAAACAACATTCCCTGATATCACCATCACAGCAACAGCAGATGACCCGAATGGAAACGTGGAAAAAGTGGAGTTCTATGATGGTACGACGCTGCTCGCCACATGTACTGCCAAGCCCTATCAGGCCACGTTGACAGGTGTCTCTACCGGCAAGCACACGCTGAAAGTTGTGGCTATCGATAACGATGGCGAAACGGGTACGACTACCGTTGAGGTGACGCTGACGGCTCCAACATCGCTCTCTCTGTCATCGGCATTTACTGAGGGAGGTGCTTTGCCTGCAGGCTGGACAACCTATGACAGCAACGAAAGGCGTACGGGCTATAGCAGCGGTTACTCGTCGGGGTGTCGTGTATTGCAATTTACAGGCTCCTCCCGAGGATTCAACTATGGCCTCTATTTCCGTAATATCGGAGGCAAGACTCATGAAGGTTGGGCTAAGTACGGCCTTTCCGACGGTGGAACGACACTTAGTCTGGCCCCTGGCCATTATACGCTGAAATATAAGATTTGCAACTGGAATATGGCGAATTTCGGTTCTGTGGAGCTGAACATCGAGAAGCGTGCTAATGGCGAAAGCGTTGTCAAGCAGACTTATAAGCCGACTATTAATATCGGTAATGTGGCCTCCAATAATTTCAGCAGTCCTGAACAGCAAAGTTTTGAGTTTGATATTGCCGAGCAGGACGATTATGTCGTTGCCATCTATTCGGCTGCCTCAGAGTGGAGCGACTGCATTGTTGGTCAACTCAGCCTGGCTGCCAACAGTTTTTTATCTACTGATATTCAGATGAAAGACAATCTTCGATTGGAGACTGGTGATGTGTATGACCTTCAGGGACGCAAGGCTTCCATGCTTCGAAACGGAATATATATCCAGAACGGAAAGAAGATACTGATAAAATAAATAGGATGCCTCAAGTGAAGCATCCTATTTCCTTCCTGTAGGGACACCCGGGCTCGAACCGGGGACCTCTGCAATGTGACTGCAGCGCTCTAAACCAACTGGGCTATGCCCCTATTTTTTGAATTGCAGGTGCAAAGGTAAGCATTTTTTTTGATTTAGTTTAGAGTTTAGAGTTTAGAGTTTAGAGTTTTTAGAAAATTTAACGGCCGCTCAGGGAATCCTGAAGCGGCCGGTAAACAATCTTTTTGCCTTTTCTTACCAAATGAGTCGGTTCTGAAGTGTGGCTCCCAGCAGCTGCATGTATGTATTGAACTGCTTGTCGTTGAGCACGTTGCGCATCTGCTTGGCATCCTTTCTGATGGCCTGCTGAATCATTGCGTGGCGCTGGAACCGTCTTGCTGTAGAGGCCGAGATGAGCTCGTCGTTAAAATTGTCGCTGATGACTTTCACTGCGTCCATCTGGCTGTCTGTGAGGTCGAGTGTTACTGCCAGTCTGCGAAGGTCGAAGGTGAGACCTGCTTCTTCAACATTTTTTACTGCACTGTGATTTGTCGTCTCTGCAAAACTGACGGCCATCATCATGGCGGCTACTACTGTAAATACAATCTTCTTCATAATTTTTCCTTTCTAATTTTTTTATTGTTATCCTGTTTTTTGTTATCCTGTTTGTTATCCTGTTTCTGACTCTTTGACGCATGGAAATTGGAAAGGTTTAAAAGAAATCGAAAAATTTTTTTCCTGAGGCAAAAAAAGTTTGTTTTTGCCCTATAACTATAATTATTCTTAACGCGCGTGCGTATATTCATATTAATTTTGTACCTTTGCAGCCAAAATTAAAGTTTATAGTTTAGAGTTTAAAGTTTATAGATATGGCACAAGAAGATGTATTTAAGAAAATTGTAAGCCACTGTAAGGAGTATGGCTTTGTGTTCCCCTCAAGTGAGATCTACGATGGTTTAGGCGCCGTTTATGACTATGGTCAGAACGGTGTGGAGTTGAAGAATAATATCAAGCAGTACTGGTGGAAGGCTATGACGATGCTGCACGAGAATATCGTGGGTATCGACTCGGCTATCTTCATGCACCCGACAATATGGAAGGCCTCTGGTCATGTGGATGCTTTCAATGATCCCCTGATTGACAACCGCGATTCGAAGAAACGCTATCGTGCTGACGTGCTGATCGAGGATCAGATCGCGAAGTACGACGAGAAGATTCAGAAGGAAGTGGAGAAGGCTCGCAAGCGTTTTGGCGACAGTTTCGATGAGGCTAAGTACTTAGAGACTTCTGAGCGTGTGAAAGAGACGAAGGAGAAGCGCGATGCTCTCCACGCCCGCTATGCAGCTGCCATGCAGGGTCCCGACCTCGATGAGCTGAAGCAGATTATCCTCGATGAGGAGATCGTCTGCCCCATCAGTGGTACCCGCAACTGGACAGATGTTCGTCAGTTCAACCTGATGTTCTCTACGGAAATGGGTGCCAGCGCTGATGCTTCGATGAAGATCTATCTGCGTCCTGAGACGGCTCAGGGTATCTTCGTGAACTACCTAAACGTGCAGAAGACTGGTCGTATGAAGATTCCTTTCGGTATCGCCCAGATTGGTAAGGCTTTCCGTAATGAGATCGTAGCCCGTCAGTTCATCTTCCGTATGCGTGAGTTCGAGCAGATGGAGATGCAGTTCTTCGTACAGCCCGGTACAGAGCTGGAGTGGTTCCCGAAGTGGAAGGAGACCCGTATGAAGTGGCATCAGGCCCTGGGCTTCGGTGCTGAGAACTATCGTTTCCACGACCACGACAAGCTGGCTCACTATGCCAACGCTGCTACCGATATCGAGTTCAAGATGCCGTTCGGCTTTAAGGAGGTTGAGGGTATTCACTCTCGTACCAACTTCGATCTGTCGCAGCACGAGAAGTATTCTGGCAAGAGCATCAAGTACTTCGATCCTCAGACCAACGAGAGCTACACCCCGTATGTCATCGAGACGTCAATCGGTGTCGATCGTATGTTCCTCTCTATCATGTGTCACGCCTACGAGGAGGAGAAGCTGGAGAACGGTGAGACGCGCGTAGTCTTGAAGTTGCCCGCAGCTTTGGCTCCTGTCAAGTGTGCTGTGATGCCGTTGGTGAAGAAAGACGGTCTGCCCGAGAAGGCGCGCGAGATTATCGACCAACTGAAGTTCCACTTCAATTGCCAGTATGACGAGAAGGATTCTATCGGTAAGCGCTATCGTCGTCAGGACGCTATTGGTACACCCTATTGCGTCACCGTCGACCACGACACGCTGAACGATGGATGTGTCACCCTTCGTTTCCGCGACACGATGGAGCAGGAGCGTGTGAAGATCAGCGAGCTGAACTCGATTATCGAGGATAAGGTGAGCATCGCGTCATTACTGAAGAAACTGCAGTAAGGATGAAGAATTTGAAATACATATTGCTGAGCGTGATACTGTTCCCACTTGTGGGAATGGTATCATCGTGCAGCGAGGATGACAGTACTATAGATGAGTTCGCCAATTGGCAGGAGCGTAATGAGGCGGTGACTGAACAGTGGGCAGCAAGTGGCATGAAGAAAATCCGCGTCTTTACTCAGGACGATACCTCAACGGGCAGGAACTGCGACTATATCTATGTGGAAGTGCTGGAGGTTGGTGATGGCACAGAGAGTCCTCTCTATACTGACACCGTTCGTATGGCCTATCGTGGCAGACTGATTCCTACAACGAATTATGCCGATGGTTATGTGTTCGACGAGACTTATCTCGGCGACTTTAGCTGGCATACAGCCGGCATGGCAACGATGGCCATCGGTGGCTCCTCCAGTGCCCTCGTCAGCGGTTTTGCGACTGCCGTGATGAATATGCATAAGGGTGATCGTTGGCGTGTGCATATCCCCTATCAGTTAGGCTATAACACGTCGTCCTCTGGTTCTGTTACTGCCTATAGTAACCTAACCTTTGACATAGCCTTGCTGGACCATTGGCATCCTGGTGATTACCGGCCGGCATTCAGGGCGAGGATGAGGTGAACCAAACATTAACTGACTAAAAACCTTAAGACTATGCAGAGGTATGCTGATTATATCAAACGGATTGAAATTGATTCCTTGTGGAGTGGCAAGAAGCACATTCTCTGGGAACTCAATCCTGGTGTGAATATCCTGAGCGGTATCAACGGCGTTGGTAAGAGCACTATTTTGAACAAGGTCGTGAAAGGCTTGGTTGCAGGTGGTGAGTTCCCAAGTCACATGTTGAAGGGCGTGCGTTTGGAGGTGGTACCTGAGGATGCCAAGTGGATACGCTACGATGTGATACGTTCCTTAGACTCTCCCGTGCTCGACCTCGATACGATGGCGCATGTGGATACCCGTATCTCATCGGCCCTCGACTTTCAACTCTATCACTTACAGCGGAAATATCTTGATTATCAGGTGAATATCGGTAATCGCATGATTGCGGAGTTGCAAGCTGGCAATGCTGAGGCTGCGCAGCAGTTGTCGTTGCCGAAGCAACGCTTTCAGGATATGGTCGATGACCTGTTTTCGGATACAGGCAAGAAGATTGTCCGCACGGAGAATGAGATCCGTTTCTCGCAGATCGGTGAAACGCTGGTGCCCTATCAGCTCTCGAGTGGTGAGAAACAGATGCTGGCCATCCTGCTGACGGTGCTGGTGGAAGACAATCAGCATTATGTGCTTTTTATGGATGAGCCGGAAGTGTCGCTGCATATCGAATGGCAGAAACGGCTCATCGACCTCTGCGTGGAGTTGAATCCCAATGTGCAGATTATCCTGACGACGCATTCGCCTGCTGTCGTGATGAACGGCTGGATGGATGCCGTCACTGAAGTGACGGATATTACTATCTAGGGAATGCCCAAAAGACTCAAGGATAATATCAATAGCCGCTATTTCGAGGCGGCGAATGCACTGACCTCGAAAAAGGCTCGGCATAGGATTGTGGCCTATGTCGAGAGTTATGATGATATCTATTTCTGGAGGACGGTGCTCTCGGAGTTTGAGAATGACAAACGATTCTTTGAGGTGATGCTGCCCTCGAAAGTCAATCTGACACGCGGTAAGAAGTCGGTGCTGATGAATTTCCTAGAGGGGGCCCCTTTGGGAAAGGATATGATTGCCTGTGTGGATGCCGACTACGACTATCTGTTACAGGGGCGTACGGCGCAGTCGAGAAAGGTGCTTGACAGTCCCTACGTCTTTCATACCTATGTCTATGCCATCGAGAACTACCAGTGTTATGCACCGTCGTTGCATAATGTCTGTGTGTCTGTGACGCTTAACGATCATCGTATCTTTGATTTCCGTGCATATTTTCAGGCGTTCAGCGAGGCACTCTTTCCACTCTTTGTGTGGTCGATTATGCTCTATCGCAATGGCAATTACAATAAGTTCTCTATCTCCGACTTCAACCGTATCGCTGATCCTGGAGGATTCAATATACAGCACCCGGAACCTTCGATTGCCAACGTGAAACGCAAGGTACAGACCAAGGTGAATGAGTTGCAGCGCCAGTTTCCTGACGCCAAGGAGGAATATCTGGCAACGAAAGACGATATCAGGGCTCTAGGCGTAACGGCGCAGACCACCTATTTATATATTCAGGGACATCATCTGTTTGATACAGTTGTGTCGCCTATTATGTCGAAAGTGTGTAATCTGTTGCGACAGGAGCGGCAGAACGAGATTTATTTTGCGATGGCGCACAAGACACAGAAACGTAATGAGATGTCGTGTTATGAGAATTCATTGCAAGACATCAAGGCGATGCTCAAGAAGAATAATGGCTACATGACCTCAGATCCTTTCCGGCGTTTGCAGGAGGATGTGAGGGAATATCTTGACAATAGTCATACCTAAACGAACGTTTCGAGGAATTTTATGGTACCCTCGACCTTGATTTCTTTGGAGGTGGCGGGGATGAGTACTGTATCACCCGTCTGAAATGACATCTCTTCACCATCAGCGGCGATAGTGCCCGCACCTTTCACAGCTATGAGGATGACGAAGGAATCGAGATCGGAATAGTCGAGTGTCATTGGCTCGTCGAGATCGTAGATGGCTGTGGTGAAATGTGGACAACTGATAATGTTTGTGCCTTCATTCTTCATAGGTACGTAGTCGATGCGGTAGTTATCATGTATAGCATAGTCGATGCTTTCAGATGCTAGTTGAGTGTGGAGCTCACGATAATTGCCGTTCTTGTCTTTGCGTTTATAATCGTAGATGCGATAGGTGACATCGCTTGTCTGTTGGATCTCAAGAACAAAACAACCTGCACCAATGGCATGAATACGGCCTGCAGGGATGAAGAATGCTTCGCCCTCATACGCCTCAAAAGATGCCAAAGCGTCAGTAATGGTGTCGTTATCGACCATCGTCTTGTATTCCTCCGGGGTCAGCGGCTTTTTCAGGCCATTAAACAGTTTGCAAGCATTCTCCTGACTCCCCAAACAATACCACATCTCAGTTTTTCCATGTGGCTTACCGTGACGCTGGGCCACCTCATCGTCAGGATGCACTTGGATAGAAAGATCCTGACAAGCATCGATGAACTTAATGAGCAGGGGGAACTCATCGCCAAACCGCTGGTAATTCTCCTCGCCGACAAGCTGACCTTTCAGTTCGCTGACGAGTTGGTTGAGCCGTTTTCCCTTATGGGGGCCATTGGCAACAATGGTTTCGTTGTCTTTGACACCAGAGATTTCCCAGCTTTCGCCGACACGCTCCATCTGTGTGTCCAAGTGTTTGAAGGGGATGATCTTGTCGCCTCCCCAAAGCGTCTGTTTCAATAATGGTTCGAACTTATACATTGTATTATATAGCATTAATTGTCTCTCCAGAAACTGGGTGTGAAAAGCACTAGTACAGTCATGATTTCAAGACGGCCCATCAGCATGAGCAGCGAGAGTATCCATTTTGTATAGTCGGGCATGCCTGACCATGTGATGTTGGCACCGATGTCATTGCTGAGTGTGGGACCGATATTGCTGACACAACTCAGGGCGATGACAATAGAATTGATGGTGTCGATGCCTGAGAGAATCATGATGGCGGCAGTGACGAGAATCATGCACATGAAGAGCGTGAAGAAGGCGAAGAGTGCCACGATTCTTGATTGCGGCACACTTGAACCGTTGATCTTCACAGGCAGGACGGCATTCGGGTGCAGAATCTGACGGAAATTGTTTCGTAGTGTCTTGAGGGTCATCACCGCACGGATACACTTGAAGCCACCGCTGGTGCTGCCAGCGCAGGCACCAATGAACATCACACCGCCAAGGATAATCCATGTGATATGCGGCCATTTGGCAACATCGTCACTGAACACACCCGTTGTTGTCATAAACGATACCACTTGGAAAAGTCCGGTGCGGAAGGCTTTCTCCAGATCATAGCCCATTTGGGTGAAAAGAATTGCGACAAGGCTGACTGTGGCCAGCACGACAATACTGACATAGAGCCTGAATTCTGAATTCTTGTACAGTTCCTTGTAACGGGCCTTGAAAACAGAAACGTATAATAGGGTGAAATTGATGCCCGCTAAGAATTCGAAGAGAATGGCAATGTAGTCGATGCTGGGATCCTGGAAGTTGGAAAATGAATCGTTATGGATGGAGAACCCGCCTGTCGCAGTGGTTGTCATTGAATAGTTGAGCGCCTCAAACCAGTCCATGCCGGCCACAAAGAAAGAAAGGCCGCAGCCGAAGGTCAGGATCAGATAGATGCTCCAGATCCACTTGGCTGTTGTGGAAAGTCGTGGGTGCATTTTCGCCTTGATAGGACCGGTGGCTTCAGCAGCGAACACCTTGACACTTCCCCCTACCAGTGAGGGCAGGATGGCGATAGTGAAGAATACGATTCCCAAGCCTCCAACCCATTGGGTAAGCGATCGCCAGAAAAGAATGCCGTGTGGAAGGCATTCCACATCATCTAAGATACTGGCACCAGTTGTGGAGAAACCAGACATTGTCTCGAAATAGGCATCGGTAACGTTTGTGATGCTGCCATGAATGAGGAAAGGAAACATGCCGAAAAGAGAGAAGATGACCCATACGGCCGTTACCACGACGAAGGCATCGTGACGACTCAGTGAGTTCTTTGCTTTTCGTCCCATGAGCAGGAATAGGAAAGCACAGCCAAAGGTAATCAGCCAAGACAAAAGAAAGGCTAAGGTGTCGTCCTCTTGGAAATAGAACGAAACACCCACGCACCATGTCATGAAGAATGCCTCGATGAATAGCAGTGAGCCAATGATCTTGAATATGATATGCCAATTGACCATTCCTGTTAGCTTATGGTTTTATCGTATTGAGGATCGATGATTTCTTGAAGAACTTCTCTACCTGTTTGAGCTTGGCCTCGTGACAGAAGACCATCACGGAGTCGCCTGCCTCGATCTGTGAGTTACCACTGACGAGCATTCCCACGCCATTACGAACCAGTCCGCCAATAGTGGCCCCTACAGGGAGACCGACGTCCTTCACCAATTTCTTGGTGACGCGGGAGTCTTCTGCTGCAGTGAATTCTGCAACTTCAGAATCAACAAGCATTAGCGTACGCAGGTTGTCGACATCGGCATCGAGCATCATCTGGAAGATATGGCTGGCTGCGATGGTCATTTTGTTGATGATGGTACCGATGTCCAGTTCCTCGGCCATTTTCACATAGTCGAGATTCTCTACCATCGCTACCGTCTTGCGCACGCCTAGGCGTTTGGCAGTGAGACAGGCCAGGATGTTTGTCTCCGCATTGCCAGTGAGAGCTACGAAGGCCTGGGTATTGCGGATGCCCTCTTCTTCGAGCAGTCCGAGGTCGCGTCCGTCGCCATGAATCACCATCGTGTCGCTGTTGCCTAGCAGTTCATTGAGTTTCTCACATCGCTCCGCATTCTTTTCGATGATTTTGATGTTCATATAGTCGGGGGCTGTGAGGGCTGCACGGACAGAGGTCTTGTCGCCCCCCATCACGATCACGTTCTTCACGTCGGCATAATGCTCTTTGCCGACAATCTTGCGGATATAGGGAATGTATTCCTGAGTGGTCATGAAATAGACCAGGTCGCCAACACGTAACTCATCGAGACCACCTGGGATAATGGTGTCTTCGCCTCGCTTGATAGCAACTACGTGATAGGGGTCATTGGGTCCGCACAGGTCGCGCAGAGGCTGGTTCAGGATCTCTGCTGTTTCCCGTAACTTGATGCCAAGCAGGGTGAGGGCGCCGTCATGTACATCCCAACGCTGTCGAACCCACGACAGTTTCAGGCCGTTGTTGATGTCAATGGCTGCGAGCACTTCAGGATAAATCAGGGAGTCGATGCCCATCTGCTTGAAGAGTTCCTTGTTCTGTGGACTCAGATACTCATAGTTGTCAATACGGGCAACTGTTTTCTTGGCCCCCAGGCTATGTGCAATCATACAGGCCGTGAGGTTGGTGGTCTCTTCTGGTGTGACACCCACGAACAGGTCGGCATGTTGTACACCCGCCTCCTTCAAGGTCTTGATGCTGGTAGGCGAGGCATTGTAGGTCATAACGTCATACTCGCTCAGTACGGCCAGACGCTCTTCATCGTCATCGATGAGGACACAGTCCTGATGCTCTCGTGACAACAATTTCGACAGGTGAGTTCCAACGGCACCTGCACCGACAATGACTACTTTCATATCCCTTTTATTGCTTTAATGATCGCTTCGGCATCGAGACCTGTAAGATGCTGGAGTTCTTTCACTGTTCCATGTTCTACAAACTCTGTATCAGGCAATCCGAGTCGGATAATCTCAGGATGGTAGCCGTGATCGCTCATCCATTCAACGACAGCAGATCCAAGACCACCTGTCTTCACGCCGTTCTCAACGGTGACGATACGCTTGAACTTCTCAGCCACCTCCTGCAAGATGTTCTCGTCGATAGGCTTGAGGAAACGCATGTCGTAATGGGCGACACTGGATTGGCTGGAAAGATTGGAAATGGCCTCTGCCACATTATTGCCGATAGGGCCGATGCTCAGCACGGCTACGTCGCTGCCATCACACAACTTGCGGCCTGTGCCGACCTTGATTTCTTCGAGAGGACAGCGCCAGTCTACGAGTACACCGCCGCCACGTGGATAGCGGATGACAAACGGGCCTTTGTCTGGCAGTTGGGCGGTATACATCAGTCTGCGCAGCTCATGCTCATCCATAGGCGAAGAGATCGTCAGATTCGGGATGGGTCGTAAAGCAGCAAGGTCGAAGGCTCCATGATGGGTAGGGCCGTCTTCACCCACCAGTCCTGCACGGTCAAAACAGAAGACCACGTGCAGATTCAGTAGTGCTACATCATGGATAATGTTGTCGAAGGCACGCTGGGCAAAAGCACTGTAGATGTTACAGAATGGAATCAGACCGTCTTTGGCCATACCGCCGGAGAATGTGACTGCATGTCCTTCGGCAATGCCCACGTCGAAGGTGCGTTCAGGCATTTCCTTCATCATGATGTTCATGGAACAGCCGCTGGGCATGGCTGGCGTAACGCCAACAATCTTTGGATTCTGCCGGGCCAGTTCTAAAAGGGTATGGCCAAACACATCCTGATATTTCTGGGGTTTCGATGGGTCTTTGTCAACAATGCGTTCGCCAGTTTCCGGATCAAACTTACCTGGTGCATGCCAGACGGTCACATCCTTTTCTGCTGGGGCATAACCATGCCCTTTCTGCGTATGCAGGTGCAGCAGTTTGGGCCCTTTCATGTCCTTAATCTGCTTGAGTATTCGTACGAGCTCCTTGACATCGTGCCCGTCGAAAGGTCCGAAATATCGGATATTCATGCCCTCGAACACGTTCTGCTGATGGGCAATGGCACTCTTGAATGCATTGGAAAGACGTTGCAGACCGTTTTTCCGTGCATCGTTCATCCATCCCTTCCTGTACAACCAATTATTGGCTTTAAACTTAATGGCATTGTAGGTCTCGTTGGTGCTGAGATTCAGCAGATACTGCTTCATGCCTCCAACGCTGCGGTCTATCGACATGTTATTATCGTTAAGGATAATCAGAAGGTCGTTGGGGGAGGATGACACATTGTTTAATCCTTCAAAGGCCAGACCTCCACTCATGGCACCATCACCGATGACTGCCACCACATGACGGTCTTTCTTACCTTCCAGCTTAGCAGCCACAGCCATACCCAATGCAGCAGAGATAGAGTTGGAGGCATGTCCACATGCAAAGGTGTCGTATTCACTCTCTGTTGGTGAGGGGAAGGGCTTGATGCCGCCTAACTTACGATTGGTACAAAACTGCTCCCGACGTCCAGTCAGAATCTTGTGTCCGTATGCTTGATGGCCCACATCCCATACGATGCGGTCCTCTGGCGTGTTATAGACATAATGCAAGGCTACGGTAATCTCTGCCACGCCAAGACTCGAAGCCAGATGGCCCGGATTGACGGAGAGCTCTTGTACGATGTCCTGTCGCAATTCATCACATACCTGAGGCAGTTCGTCCACCTTCAGTTCGCGCAGGTCTTTCGGAAATTGTATTTTGCTTAATAGTCTTAATTCTTCTTGTCCCACAGCATAAAAGTTGTATAAACTTTGCAAAGATACAAATAAAATGAGAATAAAGAAGGAAAATTAAATAATTTTTGTAATTTTACATGCAAAAATCAAAAAAAGGCACTATCCTTCTTGTTTTTCTTAATCTTTCTTCTTTTTGTCTCTCTCCTTTTTGTCATTGCCATGGCCGAACTTGAGTTTCGGCTTGACTTTCATCTTGTGCATCTCATCGGTGTTGGTAAACGAGAACTGCAGAACCAGATCCGTCAGACTGCCTTTCAGGGTGACATCGCCATTGGCTATGGCACCATCACTCTGGATGTCGGCAACAATGTTTTTCATGTAGATGTTGCGATAACCGATTTTCCTGATGTCAGCCTTTACTTCACCCATCGGCAACTTACCGCCTTTCTGTTTACGCATGACGCCTGTTCGACTCTTGGATATATCGATTTTGAAGCTAGCTGCACAATCGATATTGCCTATTTTCTCTAATTGAAATAATTCACCAAGTTTTAAGGAGTCTGTGCTGACATTACCTGATACGTATTTGTTGACACCGTCGAGTTCGAAATTAAAGTTAATATCGCCTTTTTCCGTGTTCAGCAGTCCTCTGAACTGTTGTTTCTTCCATAGAATATCAAAACTGCCTGCATATCTGATGAGCCCCATGGCAAAAATCTGGGTCATCATATATTTCTTTACAGTAAACTGATTGATAATCTTGTGCTTGATACCAGGCTTGGCCTTCATCTCATAAACCTCGAAATGGAGGTTTAGCTTGCGGGCTTCTTTCAGGTTTCGCAGCATACCCATCGAGTTGATGGTCAGTTTGTTGTCGTCGGTATTGACATGAATGTCCTTAAACATCAAGCCTTCATTGGTTCCGCTCACATTGACGCTGAGGTTGAGCGGAATGGAGAACTTGTGCAGCACGGGGGCAAAGGGCTGTGAGATGTCCTTCAGCATGACACGCCCCTTGACACTGTCGGCACGAAAACTCAGCGAGGTGCCTTTCTTCTTGTCGGGCAGTAGGAACTCTGCTTTGGGAATATCCAAGCGGGTGGTGACCTGTTGGACTATGGCGTTGGAGAAAATGAGACGTTTTCCACAGATAGCGATGTCTGACTTCAATTCTGTCAGATCGATGCCACCTATCGTATCTTTCACACAACCGTTGGTGAGTTTTAATACAATCGAATCTTTGTCTGTGCTGAGGATGTCGATACCTAAGTCAGCTTGCAGATTGAAGTGCCTGTCGTCGAAGGCACCATGATGGGGCTTTCCAAAATTCCGACGGGGAAGGTCGCAGTCGCTCTTTAGTTTCAGACCTTTGATGTCAACACGTGCTTTCCCCTTGTCCTTATCAGATAAGCTCGCCGTTAGCGTGCCCGAGTCGACATGCCATTTCACGAGGGCTTTCTTTGTTTGCTTCTGCCAATCGGCTTGCAGGTGATGTACGGTGATGGTGTGCTTGCCCCGCCAATGATTGTAATAGGCTTGGGCTAAGCTATAATCCTTGTCGTTGTATTTCACGTGGATGCCTTTGACCACCGCATCCTTCATGTCAAACTTTGGACCACTGTGCTTGGTATTGTCTTTGGGATGTTTGCTTTTCTTGTCTTTTTTGTTGGCGTCCAAGAGAAATTGGTAGTTGGCTGGACCGTCATCAGGCTTGATGAGAAGCGCATCTATACTGTCTACCTCGCATTTCCTCATAAGAATCTCTCCTTTCAACAGTCCCAATAGTCCCATTCGCCCCCAGACCCTTTTCACCTTCAGCATGTCGCGCTGTTGCTGGTCCTTGAGTTTGATGCCCTCGATACTGGCACTCATACTCAAGAGATTCAGCTTGACATGGTCTATCTTTACTTCGGTATCAAACTTTTTGGAGAGCGCATCCGTGACCAGGCCAACCAACTTGTTTTGTACAAAACTACTATTGGCAACAATGATCGTTGTCAAGACCAAAATGGCTATGATGGCAGCCACGATTTTTAGGGCAAGGCGTATGCCTTTGGAAAACTTCATCATGAGTCTAGCGATATCTGTGGGCAAATTTACATAAAAAAATGGAAAACACAAAAAATATTAGGCAAATCATTTGGCTATTACATAAAAACTTCATATTTTTGCAGTCAGAATCAATTAATAACGTACCACTGCAACCTAAATCATGAGGTACATCTCGTTACCGGATGAAGAAGTACGTCGCCTTTCGTTCTATTTGGCGATGGAGGAGTTTTTGGCTCGTAGATTTAACGAGTCCGATTGCTTTTTCATGTGGCAGGTGGAACCGAGTGTCATCTTTGGACGAAACCAGGTGGCCGAGAATGAAGTGAACCTTGATTATTGCAAAGAGCATGGTATCAAAGTCTATCGTAGGAAGAGCGGCGGAGGATGTGTCTATGCGGATATGGATAACCTGATGTGCTCATTTGTTACCACAGAAGAAAATGTAGGTTTTGCCTTCAATCGATTTGTGAATATGGTGTTGTTGGTGTTTCGCAAGCTCGGCATCGCTGCCACAGGTACTAGTCATAACGACATTATGATTGGCGACAAGAAAGTGTGTGGCACAGCCTGCTATCATTTGGCTGGGCGAAGTATAGTTCATAGTACCATGCTCTACGATACGAATATGGACCACATGCTCAATGCCATTACCCCAGGACCGGAGAAGCTTGAGAAGAAAGGCATCCAGAGTGTCCGTCAGCGTATCACTTTGCTGAAGGATTATTTGACGGAGGCTCAACATCCGAAGTCAGTAGGAGCATTGAAGACTTTTATTCGCAAGACGCTCTGCGAAGGAGAATATGTCCTTTCTGAAACGGAGATGGCTGAGGTGGAACTGATTGAGCAGATTTATCTGAAGGAAGAATTCATCAACTTAATACAACAATAATTTATGGCAATAAGACAAGAATTGGAAAAAAAGGAGAAATGGACCTGTCTGCATGACAAGCATTTGTCTCTAGGCGCAACGATGGTAGAGTTTGGTGGTTTTGATATGCCTTTGCTCTATCAGAATGCAGGTATCGCCCCGGAGCATTATGCTGTGCGTGAGAAGGTGGGCCTCTTCGATGTCTCACACATGGGTGAGGTAACAGTGAAGGGCAAAGATGCAGAACGTTATGTCAACCATATTTTTACGAACGACGTAACTGACATGCCCATAGGAAAGATACTCTACGGCATGATGTGTTATGAGAATGGTGGTACAGTGGATGACCTCTTGGTATATAAGATGGGAGAGAACGACTTCTTCCTCGTTATCAACGCTGCCAACATCGATAAGGACTGGGCATGGATGCAAGAGAATGCCAAGGGTTTTGACATTGATCTGCAGAACCGCTCAGATTTCTATGGACAGATAGCTATTCAAGGCCCAGAAGCAGAGGATGTGACGGAACGTGTGTTGGGTATATCCTGCAAAGAAATGGTTTTTTATACCTGTAAGACTGTTGGCGATGTGATTATCTCTCGTACTGGTTATACGGGTGAGGATGGTTTCGAGATCTATGGCCCTCATGACTTTATACGCGACTGCTGGGATAAACTGATTGCTGCTGGCGTTCAAGCATGTGGCTTGGGATGTCGTGACACTCTGCGCTTCGAAGTGGGACTACCCCTTTATGGTGATGAACTCTCTGAGGATATCACCCCCATTATGGCTGGTCTTGGCATGTTTGTAAAATTGGATAAGACGGAGTTTATAGGTAAGGACGCCCTTGCAAAACAGAAGGCAGAGGGACCTGCGAAAAAGCTCGTGGGTATTGAACTCTTTGACAAGGCTATCCCCCGTCATGGATATACCGTTCTCAATATGGAAGGTGAACCTATCGGTGAGGTGACGACGGGCTATCACACGCTTTCTTCTGATAAGAGCGTCTGCATGGCACTGATTGATGCGCAATATGCGAAACTCGACACTGAGGTGCAGATTCAAATTCGTAAGAAGGTATTCCCAGGCAAAGTGGTGAAGAAACAATTTTATAATAAAAGCTATAAAAAATGAGTAAAGTAATTGAAGGACTCTACTACTCGGAGTCGCACGAATTTGTAAGAGTAGAAGGTGATTTTGGTTTCATTGGTATTACCGATTATGCCCAGAATGCACTAGGTAATGTGGTGTATGTGGATATGCCCGAGGTGGATGACGAGGTAACGGCAGGTGAGGAGTTCGGTGCTGTAGAGAGTGTGAAGGCTGCTTCTGACTTGATTTCTCCTGTCAGTGGTACGGTCGTTGAGATCAACGAAGCCCTCGAAGATACTCCAGAGCTCATCAACCAAGATGCTTTCGAGAACTGGATCATCAAGGTAGAACTCTCAGACAAGGCTGATCTTGACAATCTGATGGATGCTAAGGCCTATGCGGCATTCTGCGAGAAATAGTTATTATAATCAAGAATTCTCTAATTCTTGATAAAAATAAATAATGTATGACATATAAATTATTTCCGCATACAGAGGACGATTTGAAAGCGATGCTTGCGAAGGTGGGCGTACAGAGCCTTGATGAGCTCTATGCCCAGATACCTGATAGCATCCGCTTTAAGGGTGACTACCAGATACCTTCGGAGATGAGTGAGACTGAGGTGCGTCAGTTGTTTGAAAAACTGGGCTCGCAGAACCATCAGATGACCTGTTTTGCTGGCTATGGCGTTTACGATCACTATATGCCAGCTGTGGTGCCCAGTCTGTTGCAACGTTCTGAGTTCCTCACGTCTTATACCCCCTATCAGGCTGAGATCTCGCAGGGCACGCTGCACTATATCTTTGAGTATCAGAGTATGATGGCTGAACTCACAGGCATGGACATCAGCAATGCTTCTATGTACGATGGTACTACTGCTTGTGCTGAGGCGATGATGATGGCTGTGGCAGCAGGTAAGAAAGTCAATAAGGTGCTGGTATCGGAGACTTTGAATCCCAATACACGTAAGGTGCTCGACACCTATGCGCTGCATCAGGGTATCGAACTCGAGACGATTGCTGAGAAAGATGGTGTTACCGATATTGCTGATTTGAAAGCCCGTCTCGCTGAGGGCGGTGTGGCAGGCGTCATCGTGCAGCAGCCAAATGCTGTGGGTATAGTTGAAGACTTCACAGGCTTTGCCGATGCATGCCACGAGAATAAGGCACTCTTTATCATGGATTGTGTAGCTGCTGACCTCGCTGTGTTGAAGACGCCAGGTGAGTGGGGGGCTGATATTGCCGTCGGCGATGGTCAGAGTCTTGGTATTCCCATGCAGTTTGGCGGTCCTTATGTGGGCTATATGTGCTGCACGGAGAAATTGATTCGTAAGGTGCCTGGCCGTATCGTTGGTATGACCAAGGACAATCGCGACCAGCGCGCCTTCGTGCTAACTCTTCAGGCTCGTGAGCAGCATATCCGTCGTCAGAAAGCTACCTCTAATATATGTAGTAATCAGAGTCTGATGGCACTCTTTGTCACCATCTATATGTCGTTGATGGGCAAACAGGGACTGAAGGAGGCTGCACAGCTCTCCTATGCTGGTGCCCATTATCTTTGTGACAAACTATTGGGAACAGGCAAGTTCCATCTGTATTATAATCAGCCGTTCTTTAATGAGTTCCTTGTGCGCTATGATGGTAATATGGACAATCTGTTCTCTACCTCTATGATGAATGGCATCCTCCCAGGTGTCCGCATGACAGACGGATGCCTGCTGATTGCTGTGACTGAAAAACGGACAAAAGACGAAATAGACCGTTTCATTGATCTGCTTCCGTTTGTAGATGGAGTGCACTAATTCAAATAAAGTGAAGATATGAATAATAGACTATACGGAAACCTCATTTTCGAACTCTCCAAAGAGGGCCGAAAAGGTTATAGCCTGCCCAAGAATAATTTTGGCACTTACGAGATTCCTGCATCGATGAAACGTGCGGAGGATGCTGCGCTGCCAGAGTGTGACGAGCTGACGGTAGTGCGCCACTACACGAACCTCTCTAATAATAACTTCGGTGTTGATACTGGTTTCTATCCCTTGGGATCTTGCACGATGAAGTACAACCCGAAGATCAACGAGGAAATGGCTGCTCTGCCACAATTCCAGAACCTGCATCCCAAACAACCTGTCAGTACCGTAAAGGGCGCATTGGCATTGGTGTCGCTTTTGGAGCGTTCACTCTGCGAATTGACGGGCCTGGCTCATTTCACTTTTAAGCCATATGCTGGTGCTCATGGTGAACTCACAGGCCTGATGACGATTGATAATTATCATCGTTCGCGTGGCGACCTTCAGCGTAAAAAGGTGATTGTGCCTGATAGCGCTCATGGCACGAATCCAGCCTCGGCTGCTGTCTGCGGTTTGGAAATCATAGAGGTGAAGTCTGATGTTAACGGTCTTGTCTCTCTAGAAGATCTAGAACGCCTGGTCTCTCTAGAAGGCCCAAACATCGCCGCGATGATGATGACCAATCCCAATACCCTCGGTCTTTTCGAAACAAGTATTCCGGCGATTGCAAAACTCATCCACGACTGTGGCGGTCTGATGTATTATGATGGTGCTAACCTGAATCCGATGCTCGGTGCCTGTCGCCCTGGTGATATGGGCTTCGATGTGATGCACATCAACCTGCATAAGACCTTCTCAACACCTCATGGTGGCGGTGGTCCTGGCTCTGGTCCTGTTGGTGTGCGTGAGGGATTGCAGGAATTCTTCCCGTTCGTGTCGCCCTATCAGGGCAATTATGCCGTGATGATGCGTGCTTTTGCCTATATCTGTTCACTGGGTCGTGAGAATATCAGATTAGTGGGGCCTTTGGCTACGCTGAATGCCAACTATATCAAGGAATCGCTGAAGGATGTCTATGAACTGCCCATCGATACGGTCTGTTGTCATGAGTTTGTGTTCGACGGCCTGAAGGATAAGTCCACGGGTGTCACCACGATGGATGTGGCCAAGCGTTTGCTCGACTACGGCTATCATGCACCCACCATTTACTTCCCCTTGCTTTTCCATGAGTCGCTTATGATTGAGCCGACGGAGAACGAGTCGAAGGAGACACTTGACGGATTTATCGCTGTGATGCGCCAGATAGCTGAAGAGGCGAAGCGTGATCCGGATCTGGTGAAGTCGGCTCCTCACGATACGCCTATCGGAAGGGTGGATGATGTCCTTGCCGCCAAGCATCCGGTTACCACTTGGAAGGCGTTGAAGAAAGAAGCAACGAAAGAATGAGGAAATGAAAGAAACAGATCTGATAATCATCGGTGCAGGACCAGGAGGATACCGTGCAGCAGAGTATGCTGCGAAGAATGGTCTCAAGGTGGTGGTCTTTGAGGGGTCGGAGGTTGGTGGAACATGCCTTAATGTCGGCTGTATTCCCACGAAGACCTATGTCCACTCATCTACCTTCGCTGAGGCTCGTTCGCGTCAGGCGATGGTGGTGCCACAACTGCGTGCTGGGGTTGAGGGAATCCTCTCTCACCCCAACATCACTTTGGTGCGAGAGAGGGGGCAGTTCGCAGATGCTCATACCGTCAACGGCTACACTGCCGATAACATCATCATTGCCACAGGTTCTGAAACGAAATGGCTACCCATTAAGGGCTCGGACGACCCACGTGTGGTCGACTCTACGGGTTTACTCTCTCTTGACACCCTCCCGCAACGCCTCTGCATCATCGGTGCTGGCGTTATCGGCATGGAGTTCGCCTCAGTGTTTCACCGTTTCGGCTCCGAGGTCACAGTGATTGAATATCTCAAGGAGTGTCTACCCGCCCTCGATGCCGACATTGCCAAACGCCTGCGCAAATTGCTCGAGAAACGCGGCATTACCTTTAAGATGAAGACTGCCGTTGAGAATGTCGCAGATATCGATGCAGATGCTATTCTGATGGCCACAGGTCGTAAGCCTCGTACGGAGGGCCTGAACCTCGATGCCCTTGGCATTACCCTCACCCCGCAAGGTGCCATCCCAGTCGATCCCGAGACATTTGTCTTGAACTCCCTGTCTCCTTGTCTCCCTGACTCCCCAAGAATCTATGCTATCGGCGATGTCAATGGTCGCCAGATGCTGGCTCATGCTGCGGAGATGCAGGCCGTAAGGGCCGTGAACCAAATCCTTGGCAAGACAGACGGTATTTGTTTCGACATCATGCCGGCCGCTATCTTCACAGAACCAGAGGCTGCCTGTGTAGGACCGACGGAGGATCAGCTGAAGGAGAAAGGTATCGGTTATGTCTGTAAGAAAGCGTTCTGGCGTGCTAACGGTAAGGCCCTCGCCATGGGTGAGACGGAAGGCATGTTGAAACTATTTGCTTCGCAAGAAGGGGTGATTCTGGGTTGTCATGCCTATGGTGCCCATGCTGCCGATATCGTGCAGGAGGTCTCCGTGCTGATGTGTAAGAAGACCACTCTCAGCGAACTCGCTGATATGGTGCACATCCATCCGACCCTCTCAGAAATATTGAAAAACGCTGCGGAAAACTAATCCGCAGCGTTTTTGATAATCTCTTCTACTACCTTGGGGAAGTGCGTCATCTCCAGTTGGTGCTCTTTTTCTGCGATATCGTCGACGGTGTCGTCAGGCGAGAGCGCCACCTTGAATTGTGCGATGATTTCTCCTGCGTCGCAGACGGGTGTCACCCAGTGAACGGTCATGCCCGTTTCTGTCTCTCCTGCAGCCTTTACGGCCTCATGCACATGGTGGCCCCACATGCCTTTGCCGCCGTATTTGGGCAACAGGGCGGGGTGGAGGTTGATCATCTTATGGGGATAGGCATCGATCAGGTAGTTGGGAATGAGCGGCAGCCATCCTGCCAATACGATGAATCCGATGTCGTACTTCCTGAGGAGGGGCATCATCACGTCAGGATTATTCAGGTCTGCCTTTGGGGCGACGGCGGTGGGCACACCAAGTCGCTCTGCCCTTACCAATGCGTAGGCATCGGGCTTGTTACTTACCACTAAGGCGGTATTTACCAACTCGGAACCTTTGAAATATTTAATCAGGTTTTCGCAGTTGGTTCCGCCCCCTGATACGAAGATTGCAACGTTTGTTTTCTCCATGATGGTTGATTTTGGGCGCAAAATTACACATTTTCTCAGACATATTTATATAAGAACATCATTTTTTTTATTTTTCCATGAGTTTATAGACATGTCCTGACGACTTGCGGTCGCTCTCGAAATCGAACTGCTGGTTGCTCAGGGCGCGACCCAGTTTCTCATACGACGTCTTGGGATCGTAGTTGGTGAAACGCTCTTTCAGCAGTTCGTGTATCTCTGGCAGCGTCCACCAGCGGGCCTGCTCTGTGGACTTCGGTTTGCGGAAGGTCTC
>JAEEGG010007055.1_pt1 | contig 26123 bp, 23 predicted proteins | sample 9134161 | NCBI WGS metagenome assembly JAEEGG01 (sample SAMN16246543, study PRJNA631951) | gut metagenome | biome: gut microbiome; feature: rumen; material: CR-attached | host: Bos | place: Iran: Karaj | collected 2018-10 | reverse complement strand
GAAAAGGGCAAGATCAAGTGGCTCCGCCCGGACGCCAAGTCCCAGGTGACTGTTGAATATGACGAAAACGACAAGCCCGTACGCGTGGACACCGTCGTGATTTCTACCCAGCACGACGAATTCGTGAACGGCAAGGAACTCAAGCACGCCACGATCGAAAAGGAAATCATCGAAAAGCTCATCAAGAAGGTGATTCCGGCTAAGCTTTTGGACAAGAAGACCCGTTACCTCGTGAACCCGACCGGCAAGTTTGTGGTCGGTGGCCCGCACGGTGACTGTGGCCTTACCGGTCGTAAGATTATCGTGGACACCTACGGCGGCATGGGCCGTCACGGTGGTGGCGCATTCAGCGGCAAGGACCCCTCCAAGGTGGACCGCAGCGCCGCCTACGCCGCACGCTACGTGGCAAAGAACATCGTGGCCGCAGACCTCGCCTACCGTTGCGAAGTCCAGCTCGCCTACGCTATCGGTTACTCCAAGCCGGTGTCCGTTCTCGTGAACACCTTCGGCACGGGTAAGATTGACGACCGCGAAATCGAAGCGATCGTTGCAAAGACCTTCGACCTCTCTCCGGCAGGCATCATCAAGATGCTCGACCTGAAGAAGCCGGGTTACCAGGCTACCGCCGCTCTCGGCCACTTCGGCCGCACGGGCGCACGCTTCACCTGGGAAAAGACCGACAAGGCCGCTACCCTGAAGAAACTCGCAAAGGTGTAAGCGCCCCGCTCAAGCGTTCGCGAAAGCACAAAAAAAATTCAATTATCCAAACACCTCTGGATATTGCAAGGCTCCCGAAAATTTTTTCGGGAGCTTTTTTATGGGGAATGGTTTAAAACTGAAAATACAGGAAGGGGTTGTAGCTCTGCGTAAAGAGCGCAAGAATCGCTACGACAAAGATTCCAAGCACCAAAGCCACACGGGCAGGCGTAAAGTTCATGCACCAGTCGTAGCTGCGGAATCGCCAGAAAGAAAGCACCGTGGCAAGCGCCATAAACACGACGCAGCTCGGAGTGAAGATTTCTGCAGAGAGCAAGGCATCCGAAACGGCAGTCGCCCCGAGTCCAAGCATATTCTTCCACATGCGAACGGCATCGCCTATAGAATCGGCGCGGAACAGCACCCAGCCGAACAGCACAATTACCTGGGTAATTGCAAGCTGAACCAACTGCGGAGCCTTATAGTAAAACGCCTGCTTGTTATTAGCGCGTTCCACAATCATAAAGAACGCATGGTAAAGGCCCCAGCACACAAAAGTCCAGTTAGCCCCGTGCCAAACGCCGCTCACGAACATCACCAGGAACAAGTTGAAATACAAACGCGCCGTTCCGACGCGGTTACCGCCCATCGGAATGTACAGATAATCGCGGAACCAGCTCGTAAGTGAAATATGCCAGCGTTTCCAGAATTCGGTAATGCTCTTGGAACGGTAAGGTCCATTGAAGTTTCGCGGAAAATGGAACCCGAGCATCAGCCCAAGGCCTATCGCCATGTTCGAATACGCCGAAAAATCAAAATATATCTGGAACATGTACGCCAACGAACCCCACCAGCTGTTGAGTACGCCGGGGGCATCGGCCGCAAAAACGCGGTCGGCGATAATGCCCACCTGGTTCGCAAGGAAAATTTTCTCGGCAAAACCGAAACAGAAAAACACCATGCCGCGCACAAAGTTTTCAAGAGTATGCGTACGGGTTTCCAATTCTTCGGCCACCGTATTGTAACGCACGATCGGGCCCGCCACCAACTGCGGAAAAAGGGCCACATAGCACGCAAAAGTCGCAAAGTTCTTGACCGGAGGCGCCGTACCGCGCCAAACGTCTATCGCGTAACTCATGGACTGGAACGAATAGAACGAAATTCCGACCGGCAAAAGCACCGTCATCACCGAGAACGGCTCGCACCCCAGCCGAGTCGCTACATCGTTAATGATGCCCATGCCGAACATGTAGTACTTGAAAAATCCTAGCGCCCCCAGGTTTACCGCGACCGCCGCACCAAGCGCCAAGTTCCGCTGCAGCGAAGACGCCCCCGGAGCCGAAATAAAGCGGCCTGCCACGTACACCACCAGGGTGCAGCCGAACATCAAAAAGACAAGCCACGGTTCAAGCCAGCCGTAAAAGATGTAGCTGAAGACGGTAATGAAAAAGTTCAACGTCGAATGCTTCGCGTGTAACCTGTACAACACGAAGTACCCGACCAGGAAAGTCGGCAAAAAATAGAACAGAAAAATCTGGGAAGAAAAAACCACGCGCTACTCGTTTACCTCTACGGCTAGGTAACGCGGAGATTCGTCATCAAAGTATTCATCTTCGACAGCACCATCCCAATTGCCTTCGAGCGGTACGAGCTTGAGCTTATGCTTGGCCTTCGCCTTGAACTCGCCCACGTTGCCCTTGGACTTGTCGGCCATCTTGTCTTTCACCTTGCCGCGGGCAATCAGCGGATTGTAGACACCCACCAGCACTTCCTTGGCATCAAGCGTTCCCGATTCCACCTTCAGGACCTTGTACTTGAAAACATAGACGTAACTGTACAGGTCGTTGCTCGGCATCTTGCCCGGAATTTCGGTCAAGCGGCCTTCAATCGCAATAGGATCCGCCACGGCAAAAACAGCAAAGGCAAACAAGGCAATCCATAATTTTCTGAGCATAAAGCCCCCATAAAAAGATTCTTTTCAAATATATAAAAAAACAACCCTATAACAGAAAAAGGTTCCGACTTTCATCGGAACCTTTTTCACTGCTTCACTTGGACTCGAACCAAGGACAACGCGATTAACAGTCGCGGGCTCTACCAACTGAGCTATGAAGCAATTTAGTCTTTCGAGGTTTCCCTCATCGACGGCACCAAATATAGATAATACAGATTATTTGTCAAGGGTAAAGGGCAATTTTTTTTGTTTTTTTTGAAAAAAAACATTTTTGTATGCACGGAGCCCTTCTAAACGTTCCTTTGTATGCCCTTGAGCAGCTCCGACATCTCTTCGGGACAGTCCGTACACTCAAAAACACGCGGTTCTTTCCAATAGGGCAACTGAATTTCGACCTTGTAAGCATAGAGCATCTGAGACTTTCCACCGAGGGCCTCCAGGTCTTCGGCGCTAAGCCCCGCCTCGGAATTGTCTACAGAGGAATCCCTAGACCAGGAACGCGACATTTTTTCGTAGTAGATCCCGTCGAAGCTGTACAGGCGATCCGCCAGAATCGGGAACCCGAGTTCAGCAAGGTGAGCGCGGATCTGATGCTTGCGGCCTGTCAAAAGTTCCGCTTCCACTACAGAATAATTAGACTCCCCCGCAACAGGATGCAGAAGTTTCCCCCTGCCTAGGCACCTGAATCGCGTATGGCAGGGTTTGCCATCTGAAAAACGGTGCATCCGTAGCCGCAGACGGTCCTCGGGGTCTTCGCGCAAAGGCATTTCGCAGTCTACGACGCAGGCGTTACCCTCAAGGAAAACCTGAGAATCCAGAAAATCGAACGTCGAAGCCTCTGATTCTACCATCGGAAATTCGCCACGGACAACCGCCATATAGAATTTTTTCAGCAGGATTCGATCCAAATTCTTCTGGAACCTCGCTGCCGATTCCGCATACTTCGCAAACAGCATAAGTCCGCCGGTATCGCGGTCTAGGCGATGCATCGGCGTAGCCGTTTCGTAATCGGTTCCACGGCGAACAATCGAGGTGAAAGTATTGTAGAAAATATGCCCCGTATGGTGTACCGGCACCCCCGCAGGCTTTGCCACCAGCATGAATTCGTCGTCTTCGAAAACGATCTTAAAATCCGTCGGCACTTCGGGTTCGGTGTAGTTCGCCACGTGGTACACCACCTTGTCGCCCCGGTGCGCAACCGTTTCAAGGTTCGCCGTTTCACCGTTCACTTTCACGAATCCACCCGAAAGCTTTTCGCTCCACAATTCACGGCTATGGTAGGTAAAACGCTTACATAAGGAATCGAGCAGAAGCCAGCCCTCGTGTTCAGGCTGCACCACGCTCTCGAAATACATATCAGAAGGTGCGCGCGACATTATTCCCTGTACAGTCCACGCTGCTTTATGTATTCGTACACTTTCGGGTGAAGCCCCTTGGGTTCTTCGCCACACAGGAGCGCCTTGCGAATGGCGGTACTCGAATAGACGCCTTCAAAGCCTTCTTCGGGGCCAAGCCACAACAGATTTGCATAGCCCTTCGCCTTGTGCGCCACCATATCCGGTTTCGGGTACCCGTTACGGGCAAATACAATCAGTTCGATGTCTCGCAGCAACAGGTGGCCGTTGTAGTTGGTGCCGAAAAAATTCATCGGATCACGCCAATGCGGAATGCCGTCGTAGGTGTCGGCACCGGTCAGCAGTCGAAAGTTGATGTCGGGGAACTTTTCCTTGAGTCCACACAAAAATACGTACGAGCCACGAAAATCGCCCTGCTCAATTTCCAAGTCCGAAAGAATCAGACGTGGGTCGCCTTCCATGGCAAGTTCCAGCATGGCAAAACGGTCCTCGGGACTTGCATTCAGTTTCTTGTCCCAACGGTCCGGGCTCGGCATAAACCAAACTTCGTCACAGAAATTTCTTTCCAGACAGGTTTTCGCCACACGGATATGATCCAGGTGAACCGGATCGAAAGCACCCCCTAAAACCGCAACATTCTTCTTAAACTCAGACAACGTAAATCCTCAAATCTAGAACGCGAACACCGAGAAGCCCAGGTTCATCTGAATGCGACCACCTCGAACTTTCTTATTCTTGAACGGATCGTAGTGCGAAAGCACCCAGCGGTATTCCACATCGGCAAAAAGCATCGTCTTCGAGAAAATATACAGGATAGAGCCGAATCCGGCCCCCCATTCGTTCCAGGCGACGTCACCAATATCGGAAAGTTCCTTGACACGCGAATACTTGCCCATCAGGTAAAGTTCGCCAAACAAGTGAACACCAAGTTCAAAATCCAATTCGGAGTGATCGACATCGTAATCATCACCATTGTCGGCATCTTCTTCGTAACCGAACATTCCATACCCGATACGGAAAAAGCCCATTCCCGGATACCAGAGACCAACGATCGGTTCAATCTGTCGAAGTCCAATGCCACGGTCCGAACCCACGCCCGTCCCCGAGCCGAACCCAAGCGCACTACCAACAATCAACGGAGTACGAATGCCACTCAGAGCGGCCCCAGCCCCTCCCTGCGACCAGGCGGGAACGCAGGCAAACAGGGCAAACACGAGTATGGCGACAATCTTTTTCATAGGCTCCTCACGACACGGCAATGATCGCAATTCCAAGTCCCATCAAGACATTCACCGCGGCATCCACCTTGGTCATCTTGAAGAAACTCGGACGAATCGAATTTTCCTTGAAAATCTGGGAAATTTCCAAATGAGACAGGAACATCGAAACAGCAAGCTTTACAAACACGGCACCCACCACCCAATAGGCGAGCCCAGAAAGATAGGTCAGCGCAATAAACAGGAGAGATAGCGTTCCCGTCAGCAAAAAATTGGAACGACGAACGGACTGTTCATCCGAATCATTTTCGAGCGCCATCGCCTTGAATTCCTTGACCTTTTCACAAATGGCCTCGTAGCTTGTCACCAGCTGATGCAGGTTATAGCCCACCAGCACAATGGATGCAACCAAGGTAATCTTTATAGCAATATCCATTTTTCTAAGACCTAGTTTCTAGAATTCAAAATTCTCAAATAGCTTGCATAACGCGCCCGCGAAAGTTTTCCAGACTCAACCGCCTCGCGGACCGAGCAACCCGGTTCTTTGAGGTGCTTGCAGTTGCTGTACTTGCAGGTGAACAGGTCGCCCTCGAAAAATCCCGGGAAAATCTTGGCGAGCGTTTCGCCGTCCATGTCGTCTTCGCCATTCGAAAGGCCGATGCTACGGATGCCCGGCGTATCGATGACATAACCACCGCCCGGGAAATCGAACAGGCTCGAAGAAGTCGTCGTATGCCGCCCCTTACCGTCGCGTTCGCGCACCTCGCCGGTTTCGAGTTCCGCCCCCGGCACCAAGGCATTCACCAGAGTCGACTTGCCAACACCACTCTGTCCACTGAACACCGAGGACTTGCCGATCAATTCTTCGCGAAGCGTGTCAAGTCCAACGCCGTTTTTAACGCTCACGGGAATCACCTTGTCCACGATACTCATGAAGTCGCGGATATCTTCGCTCAGATCTGCCTCGCCATTCGGCAACAGGTCCATCTTGGTAAGCACCAGCACGAAAGGCAAATTATTCAGGTTCGCTGCGAGCAAGAAACGGTCCATAAACCCGTAATTGAACTCGGGCTGCGTCACGCTCGCCACAATCACCACCTGGTCGATATTTGCAGCCAAGGTCAGCTTGCGCCTAAAACTGTCGCGGGGTCCCGGACGCTTGAGTTCGCTCTTTCGCGGAAGCACACGCACCACGCAATACTTCTGAGAACCAACGCCTTCGCCGCAGTCTTCGTCCTCGTTCACCTGCCCTAAGAGTACGCGGTCGCCCACCGCCGGGAATTCTCCCAAAGCCTTAGAAGTCGTCGCGCGATACATGGCAGTGACAGTTTCCTCCGAAAGTCTCACCTCGCAGGTGCGGCGATGCACTTCGACCACCAGGCCTTCTACACAGTCCTCTTCGCGGATTTTTTCGAGCGGGTCCTTGATTTTCTTGAGGCGGGGGTTCTTGAATTCTCGGCTGAAGCGTTCCTTGATGGGGCGTTCATCGACAACGCCGGATTCCATTTCGCGCATCACGTCGATACGCCTGCTGCGGTGATCGCGGCGGGTCGGCCTTACGCGTCTAGGTTCGCGTTCGTCTTCGAAATCGTTATCAAGCATTACGCTTTTTTTTCTTTATCGTTTTTCTTGCAATTTAGAAAATCCGGCAAAGTTTCTTCGAGTTCTTCTTCCGAAACGGGCCTATCCTGACGAATGGATTCCATCAGGAAATGGATCGCCTTTAGGCGACCGTTGCATTTTTCGATGCAGTTATCGTAAAAGCCCTTTGTCTTGTAGTCGCCCTCGACCACGCGCTCGGACGCATACAGAAAATGTTCCACGCAAATCGAAAGTTGCTCGGCTTCCGCCCGCAAGTCCACTAAATTGCTCTTGGTAAAAAACGGCATAGGCTAATCCTTTACGCAACGAATACTGTTATAATCTGTTGTTGTGGTATTGTATACACCAGGTCCCTCAAAGCAATCCATACACCAAAAGCAAACCTTGAGTATATCCGTTTCACGTTGAGAAGAAGTCAAGAATTGAAGACCAACACCACGAATTTCCTCACCATTCACATAATTAACAATACTAGTACTAGGCAAAACAGAGAATCCGTAAGCATCTGTCGCATCAGTCCAATAGGCAGTTCCCTTAATCTTCATTGCGCCAACCGATTTACCAACAGATTCAAACAATTCCTGCCATTCCGAAGAATCCGGCAAATGCCAACCCTCGGGGCAAACGCCTCTTACAGGATACTGTGGCGAGCAGGTCTTATCAGTGCCACAACCTTTACCTCCCGCCGAATAAATTCCCGCGCTATCCATAGCGGCAGCCCAAGTGTAATAGCGACCATATCGCGAACAGTCTTCCGAATTATCCTTACAAACACGACCAAACCTTTCTATTTCGGAAAAATCAAAATTACAAACATTACCATAAGATTTGTCATCCACTTTATAATCGAAATTCAGGTTTTCCGCCATCCAGACTTGGGTTCCAATTTTTATGGTATAATAAGACTTTCCATCACGTTTATCTTTCAGAACTCCAAACTTAGAGGTATCTCTTTTAATTAAGATATCTGGGCTTATCGATCCATCGTTCTCGCATAGGTATCCATATTCTCCATATTCAGATTCATCCACTTTTTTTACCAACATGCCCCTATTGTAAGACGTACAGCCCCAGCCATGTCGAATTTCGTCAGATGTAACCGCTCTGAACGTATCGGCATCACAGACATAACTCCAACCCGTTACAATACCACTGAACGGAGCCCCATCCTTTGTACATTCCTTTTGGTAGGTATCTTTTTCAATCAAGGTCGCTTCACGCCAAGCCTTCTTACTCTTTTCGTAAATATAATAGGTGGTCGTATTCACTTGTCCCTTGCGGACTTCGCCATCAAAGTCGCCTGCGCCCCAGGTCGCGGTATCTTTTTCAATACTAGTCGCAGCACGCCAACGGTACAGGCTTGCGTCATCACAGATAAAGCGGACTTTATCGCCAACACTGTTCACATCGGCGTAGTTCTTGGCATAGTACCTCTTGGAATTCTTATTCGATACATTCTTCACCGTTCCCACCTTATTTTTGCCCTCGCCACAAATACCTAGGCCAAGTTCCTTACTCCAGAACCTGCGGACAAATTTTTCGAAGTCGGGAACGTTTCCGCCACCAAGACCCCAGCCCTTAACGTTCTTGCGAATTTTTGCAAGTTTACTCGCCGTATCCATTACCGTAGAATCCACTGTGGCCGCCCAGTCGGCGATTTCGGCCCTCTTCGCCGCATCGCCCCAAGTGCCATCTTCAGCAAAATCGTCGGCCATTTCCGTCAAGAGCACCGAAAGATCCGTTTCATCGCCATCGCCCTGCAACAGAACCGAAATCGCAAGAAGAGAGGCATCGGCATCCGTCTTGCCGAATACGTCCAGGTCTTCAGATTCAGCCTTCATCGAACTCGCATCGATGTTGAATGCTTCAAGAATTTCAGCCTGAGCCTGCTTTTTTGCCGCCCTTACCGTTTTTTTCTCCTTCGTTACCAAATAATAGACGCGGTCTTTTTCAAGGTGCGTCAGCAGGTTCACGTTGGCAGACCTGCGCATAAGCATATTGGTATAGGCCTGCAACTTGATCGCCGTCGTCGTTTTCTCGCCGGTCACCTCATTACGGTATTTGCCGTCGGCCACCAGCAACGCGTACTGACTCACCAGATTACGCGAAGAAAACTTATAGCGACCATCGTCGTCCTTGATTTCACTCGTAAAGTTACCGTTCGTCTGCTTCAAGGTGCGGCCATCAGAAAGCTCGTAAAGATAAACCGTAGAGCTTTTCAGGAACGGACCCTTCTGCGAATAGCCCGCTAAGGAATCCAGCGAAATCGCCACCTTTTCAGAATCAAGCTCCAACGTGTCGATAGAGGTCGTATCGACAGTGGCCGTATCGACCGACGCACCACCCGTTCGCAGGTTCAAGGTCATCGATTTGTCGCCACACTTGATGGTAACCAAGGAATCTGTCTGAGCGGCAATCGAACAACCTACGCCGTTGTCACCTTTTTCGCCTTGTTTTCCGTCGGTTCCGTCCTTGCCGTCTTTACCGGCAGCACCGTTTTCGCCGTCCTTACCAGCGGCACCGTTCAGCACCACGCCAATGGAATCGCCATTACAAATAATCTTGAGGCCGCTCTTGTCCTTGAGTTCCTTAGTGGTGCAGCTGAAATCAGCAGAAGAAGTATCCTTCGCGATGGTTGCAAACCACTTGCCATCTACGCAAATACGAGTTGCGCTTTCATCTTTCACCCACACCTGCTCCCCGGCATTTTCCTTGGTGCATTTGGGGAGATCCTTTACCGAGGAAACGATTTCGGTACCGCCAGTCGCCACCTCTACGATTTTTTCGGTGGTGGTATTTTCGCCGCAAGCCGTAAGGAGGATGGCAATAAGGATTGCTGCTAGAGGTCCTTCGACTACGTGCATCGCACTTCGCTCAGGATGACACATCTGTGAAAATTCCTTCAACGCACATCGGCCCTTCGACAGGCTCAGGGACCTTAATTGTATGGATTCCATCGCCTTACGGCTCCAGGATGACAAGGAGAATGGTATGGAGAATTTTTTCATAAAAAGCACCTTTTTCACCTACAATTTAAATTATTACAGCAATAAGGTTTCTACAAGAAAAGGAGATGCCCGCCTCCGCGGGCATGACAATACGGACAAAGCTCGTTTCTGTAGCAAAACAAACAGATGCTCCGTCATCCTAGAACAATGCGATGGGACCCGCGGGCATGACAATACGGAATTTAGTCCTGAAGGCAACGAACTGAATACCTAAAATTCTTGTTATAGTCATTCAGTAAAGGCGTATTATTTGAGTAGTACAAGTCCACACCAACACCATACCAACCGTCAGAACCATTACCCCTCGAAGCACTCCAGAAACGCGCATTTTCTTTTTCACCAAACGAATCCTTGCCGGTCGTATAACCCACAGGGAGTGCGGTAAAGCCAAATTCATCCTTGCCGTTAATATCCCCATACCAGCCTGTCTGCGACTTAAGAAGATCACCAGCAATCAATCGTTTACCAACTGCATCGAACAAAGTTTCCCATTCCGCTTTACTCGGCAAATGCCAACCTTCGGGACATACACCGCGAACCATGTCGGGCAATTCGCAAGTCTTACCGTAGCCACATTCGCCTTCGGTCTTGCCTACCGCCGCAGCCCAGGTATAGAGCCTTCCGTACTTCGCACAATTATCAGCTAGGTTATCGAAGCAGACACTTTGCCCCTCAACTTCATAGTTCAAATTTTCCGCCATCCAAACCTGATTTCCGATCGTTATTGTTCTGTATTCAACTCCAGCCTTATCCTTCATTGAACCCGAACTGCCTTTAATGTCAAATTTCCATTCTCCTGCGGTGCACTTATAATGCGACAACTGACCGTCAAGAACAATGCTACTATCATTCAAGTAATTAACGCAGCCCCGATTCCAACCAACCTCAGTACTATTCGCATACCGAAGCGTATCTTTATCAAACACCATTTTTTTTCCTGTAAACGGTCCATCAAGAAGTTCCCCCATTTTTGTATTCTTCGGGTTCCAATTGAACCGATCTTTTTCTAAATCCGTCGCAGCTCGCCAACGGTACAAGCTTGCATCATCACAGATAAAGCGGACTTTATTGCCAGCACCATTTTCATTGAAGTATTTTTCGGCATAGAATTTCTGGGAATTGGTATTCGATACATTCTTCACCGTTCCCACCTTATTTTCGCCCTCGCCACAAACGCCAAGGCCAAGTTCTTTACTCCAGAATTTGCGGATAAATTTTTCGAAGTCGGGAACGTTACCGCCACCGAGGCCCCAGCCCTGAACATTCTTGCGAATTTTTACAAGTTTGCTTGCCGTATCCATTACCGTAGAATCCACAGAGGCGGCCCAATCGGCAATTTCAGCCCTTTTCGCTGCATTACCCCAATCGCCATCTTCAGCCAAATCGTCAGCCATTTCCGTCAAAAGCACCGAAAGATCCGTTTCATCGCCCTCACCCTGCAATAGAACCGAAATCGCGAGAAGAGCGGCATCGGCATCTGTCTTGCCGAACACGTCTAAGTCTTCGGATTCAGCCTTCATCGAACTCGCATCGATGTGGAAGGCCGCTAGAATTTCAGCCTGAGCCTGCTTTTTAGCGGCACGAACCGTTTTCTTTTCTTGCGTCACTAAGTAAAATACACGGTCCTTTTCAAGGTGCGTCAGCAAATTCACGTTTGCAGACCTGCGCGAAAGCATATTAGTATAGGCTTGCAACTTAATTGCCGTGTTCGTCGGCTTCCCCGTCACCTCGTTGTGGTACTTGCCATCGGCAACCAGCAACGCGTACTGGCTTACCAGATTACGCGAGGTAAACTTGTAGCGACCATCGTCGTCCTTGATTTCACTCGTAAAGTTACCATTCGTCTGCTTGAGCGTACGGCCATCAGAAAGCTCGTAAAGATAAACCGTAGAGCCTTTCAGGAACGGGCCCTTCTGCGAATAGCCCGAGAGCGAATCTAGCGAAATCGCCACCTTTTCAGAATCCAGTTCCAACGTGTCGACAGAGGTCGTATCGACAGTCACTCCGTTCGCACGAAGATTCAAAGTCATCGACTTGTCGCCACACTTGATGGTAACCAAGGAATCCATCTGAGTGGCAATCGAACAGCCAATACCGTCTTCCCCTTTTTCACCAGTGTCGCCCTTTTCGCCGTCCTTTCCGACGGAACCGTTCAGCACCACACCGATGGAATCACCGTTGCAGACAATCTTGAGGCCGCTATTATCCTTGAGTTCCTTGGTCGTGCAGCTGAAATCGGCGGATGAATCCTTCGCGACCGTTGCAAACCAATTGCCGTCTACGCAGACTCGGTCAGCAGATTCTTCTTTGACCCAAACGCGTTCGCCCTGATTGTCCTTGGTGCATTTGGGGAGATCCTTTACCGAGGAAACGATTTCGGTACCGCTAGTCGCCACTTCCACGATTTTTTCGGTGGTAGTGGATTCGCCGCAAGCTGAAAACAAGACGAGAGACGAAATAATAGAGATAAGAGGTATGGAGTTTTTTTTCATAAAAAGCACCTTTTCACCTACAATTTAAATTATTACAGCAATAAGGTTTCTACAAGAAAGGGAGATGCCCGCCTCCGCGGGCATGACAATGCGAGAAACTGTCAACTAGAGCCCCTTCGCCCTTCGACAAGCTCAGGGACCTTAACAGCGAGGATTCCGTTAAGGTATCGCCCTTCGCTCAGGATGACGAGGCAGGGGAAAGCTCTTTTAAAAAAACTATATTTTCGATATGCTTTTACACCTTTTTAAGATGTCTCGACCGGTGAATATCGTCATTGCCATGGTAACTCTTGCCATTGGCTACTACCTTCTTTCAGCAATGCCCACGAATGAGGGTGGAATCGAATGGATTTCGCTTATTTTGCAGACACTTGGATTTGCATTCGCCATCGGCTTTGCAAACATCCAGAATGACATCTGGGATCTTGAATCGGACCGCCTGAACCGCCCGGAACGTCCGCTCGTAACCGGAAAAGTTTCGATAGCCGTTGCCCAAAAGGCGTGGATTATTTTACTGGTGCTCACCCTTGCGGCAGGACTTGCCGACAGCATTCTCACCAAGACAAACTGGACCGCAAGCATTTTCTTTGTTCTGCTGAGCTTACTGCTGATTGCTTACAACAAATGGCTCAAGCATATTCCGCTGCTAAAAAATATGACCGTCGCCCTGATGTGTGCGACGCCCCTACTTCTCTGCTATTTCTACCCCGCCGGCATAAGCGAAACCGAGACCTATACGATGGACCCTGCCGACAAAATCGGGTACCTCTACCCCGCAATGTTATTCGCATTTTTACTCACAACCGCCCGCGAGATATACAAGGACCTGGAAGACGAAACAGGAGACCTCAAGGCAGGAATCATGACTTTCCCGCTGATTGCAGGAGCAAAAACCGCAAGGAGGCTCGCCGGATTCATCTGCATTTTCTGCTGGGCCATTTTACCGCTCCCGGTGCTGCAAGGCTACTATCCGACCTTGTTTTTGATGATTACAGGCGCCATTTTTACGCCCACGATTCTCGCCATTCTCATTTACGCCCACAAACGTAACTACCGACGCGCCCAGAAATTGGTGAAAGTCGCCATGTTCGCAGGACTCGTGGCGTTACTCGTGTGTTGTTAGAACTTACAGGGCAAAGACGCGCTTAATATCATCGGTGCGACTCGTTTGAGTCAGAACCAGCTTGAGAAGTACCGCAGCTTTCTGCGGAGCAAGCCTTCCCGCACAAATTCGCCCCGAAGCAAGCGATTCATTCAAGGTGACAAGCCCATGGTGAGTTCGACTTGCAATCACTACAGGAATGTCAATTTTTTCGAGGACCTTCGCCCAGGCTAGGCTAAATTCACCCGAACCCGCCCCGGCAATCACAAGACCGTCTGAAACGCAGGCGGCATATTCCAGAACTTTCGGATTGGCATCGATCGTAAAGTAGACGACGTTCACACGAGGCAAGCGGTCAAGCTTGGAAACATCGAAAAAATTCTGCTCCTTGAGAGCATTCCAGTTGGAGCCTTCACCGGGAGCATTCACCCCCATGGCGTTGATGGCAGAAGCACTGCACTTTTGCACGTTGCGGGCATCGAAAAGTTCCCCCGCAAAATAAACCCACACCAAATTCGCAGGAGGATCGTCGTCGACAGCAAAGCCAGCAGCCGCACGCACCGCCCCGAGTAAATTCGCAGGGCCATCCGGATTTTTCGCCGTCGCAGGTTTCATGGAGCCCGTCACAATCACGGACTTTTCGCACTTGACCGTAAGGCTTATGAAATAGGCTGTTTCATCCATCGTATCGGTACCGTGAGTCACGACGATTCCATCGACAGAATCATCCCCTTGCAATTCCGTGATGCGGTTCGAAAGCTTGATCCACAATTTGTCCGTCATGTCGTCGGAATTTACGTTGCAGATTTGCTCCGCAGAAATTTCAGCGTATTCTTCGAGTTCTGGCACCGAGGCAACCAGCTCCTCAGCCGAAATTTGCCCCGACACATAGCCTGTATTTTTTCCAGGTTCACCGACACCGGCAATGGTTCCACCCGTAGCCAAAATCACGATATGTTTTTTACGACTTGCCATATTAAAAATTCCATTTTTTTTGATTCTACCGCTTCGCCCCAGAATAAAAAAAAACTTCAATTAACGCACTTCGTCAAGGAGTTCTCGCGTAGAAACCCCGTAAAATTTCTGCAAGGCCTCGTCGGCATCCATTTGGCGCAGGCTCTGGATAAAATCCCTGAAATGAACAAAGCTTGCATTGCGCGCTAGGAGCCGTTCAACCATCGCCTGCGAATACCAATAGAGTTTAACGGCCTCCGCCGTATTATTTTCATTCACAAACGGTGTCGTAAGGGCACTTACACTCGGAACATAACCTTCGGGCCTAGGCATTCCCGTACGGGATGCGTCGATCACCTGCGCAATTCCCTCGTTCACCCACAAGGGAACCCTCGTACGCGTCATCGCCCGTACAAAAGCGTGCGTCAGTTCGTGAAAAAACATCGGACGGTAAATTTCACGGTACCGCATTACATTTACAGGGATTCTCAGTTTTCCGTCAAATACGGCCCCCACCCATTCCGGACGCGGTCCAATCCCCTGATACATCGATGATTCGTAAAGAACAAGATGCATCTTGTTCTCTGGACGGAAATCGAACAAGTGGCACAGCGAATCGTACGCCACTTCCAGAACGGCCAAGGCTTCCATCACGTCGCTTCGGGCGGGGCGACCTTCAAATTCCACCCTAAAGTGCATCGAGCGTTCGATTTTCAGTTCTTCCATTTCTCGAATCAATGACTCGGACTTCTGCTTCAAGAATTCGAGATCATCATTCGAAAAATTGCGCGACTGGATATAGGCGATACACTCCTCATAGCGTTCCTGTTCATAAAGGATTCCCGCCAAGTGCAGTTGCAAATTTTTGTCGTCAGGAGATTCCTTAAGTAGCGTACGCACGTTCTTTTCGGCGCAGTTCCACTCCGCCATTTCAAGGCACTCGTTCGTCTCCTTAATCAACGCTTCATGACGTTCAAAAGCCTCTTTTTCGGCAGACTGCTGCATATACCAGCGAATCCCCGCGAGGAGAGCGATGATTAACACGACTATGTAAACAATGTTCTTCATCAATTATAATTCAACTTGAGATCCTTCGACTTCACTTCGTTTCGCTCAGGATGACTCGTTGTGCCGTTTCCTACAGTCGACTTTTCTTAAACTTTTCGCGGATCAGTTGCAGGTCATGCTGATACGGGTTTCGCTTAAAGTCCTCGAAAGCCCACGCGGTCGGGTGGAAAACGCCCTTGGCATAAGTCAAAAGCATATCTAGCCACACGCCTTTCCCGGCGTAAAGCTTGAACGGCCCTCGCTTATAGCTCGGGAGCACCACCTTGTCCAAGTCCATATAGCCGATATCGATGTTTACCGTCCGCATATCGGGATTATCCGCACTTGCCATCGAAAGTTCAAGCGCGTTGCTTCGTTCTTTCTCTTCCGCAATCGTTTCGGGCGGAATCACCTTTACAAAAGAAACAACTCCGCGATACAACCCCTCCCCCATTTCTGGAGCATAGTAGGGAGTCTTGTCGAAAGCAAAAAGTTTTCCCTTGTGGAGTATTTTCCCCCAGGTCCGTTCGAGAGCATCGATCACTTCAGGGTTCCATTCGGCCCCCCGCTGCAATACAAAAGCGATCAACTGAGCATTTTCAGAAAATTGCGAAGCTTTCATATTTTTCCATCAAAATAATTAGTGCGGAATGATCATCAGGTTCGCACGCAAGACTGCCAACTGTTTTTTCGAGAAACTCAGGCTTACGCCATTTACAATCGACGGGAACATATAATTGGTCGCATCAGGGCAATCCGTCAACCTGAACGAGGCCGCCCTTTCAACTAATGCAGTACGGTAGAACAGGTGACGATCATTCACGTCCTTTTTCATCTTCTGCATCAAGCCACTCCGCTGCAACTTTTCACAATACGGGGTGTCATCCAGTCCATCTTCGACATTGGAGTAGTCTCCGAGATCGTAATCACCAACAATATGCTGGATATCGGCCTTAGTCGTCGTTGTATGACGGAGTCCCAAAAAATGTCCCGATTCGTGCAATGCCGTTTCCACGATTTCATCCATCGACAAAGAAACTTCCTCGTCGTAAGGAGACCTTGCATAAGCCCCCAACACAACCGTACTCCCCTTGCCGCCCCCAAGCTTTCCGCTAAAGAGATCAGAATAGCCTAAAACCTGAGTGGCATCGATACTGTGGACAAGAACAATGTCCAAGGCATTTTCCCTACCGGGCCACCCGCCCAATTCCGAAAGCATCATATCCTCAGAAGAGTATCCCGCAATCCAGGGTTCATCCGCAGGGAACTTCGCCCCTAAAGTCGGATGTTCATGCGCATACGAAACATACAGGGTATCCACCGTTATCGAAGAATAGTCCCGTCTGAAAGCCTTCTGCATTTGTGAAGCCAGGTCTTTCAAGGTAAAGCCGTCCAGTTCACTGTCCACGTTTCCGACAACAATCAAGTTGATCGACAAGTGATCCGAATAGGCGCCTTCACCGGTAAAGCGCACGTTACGCGTTTTTCCAGGAAAATAGTCGTCTTCCAAGGAAAGGGTCGCAGCCCACTCCGCTATCGCATTTTCTTCGCAGGTAAACGAATAGACATAGCGTCCCGCCTTTACTTGCGGTTCTAGGGTTCGAACCTTTTTCGATCTGAAACGCGATCCGCCCTCGTCAAAAATAAGACGGAACAGCTGCATCGTCGGAGCGTCATAGGCAGGATCCACATCAAAAGACAACTCATAAGTCGCTTTCGGATGGACAATCAAGGAGATTCCACGAGCCAGGTGTGCCGAAACCGAGTCATTTTTAGCAGCATCGTTCGGAAACAGCCCATACGTGATGTCCCCCGGATTTAGAACAATTTCAGACGACTCGTCGTCGGTACACCCCACACAAAGGCATCCCACCAAGAGAGAAATCGCAATAAGAAGGGGTCTAGGAAATTTTTTACAAAAATTTTGCATAAAAATGGTTCGTGGCGGTTCAAAAAATACGTGTATATAGAAGATACATCTTTTTAAAGGACTTGAAAAGAAATGGATTTCAAAACGAATCGAAAAAGCAAGCTCTCCGCAGAATTTATTCAATTGTGTACCCCGCTTCTCGGAAAGCCCGCCCTATTCAGTTCCGTAATCGTTATCGCCACTTACGGAAGCCTGGACTGCCACGCCTATGCCCCCGCATTCCTTTTACCTATCATTTTTGCGGCTCATGTTCTTTCGAGAAAAATTCAATGGGTCATATTCCTTTCCCTTGCCGCAGCCTGCATCAGTCACGAAATCACATTCCAACAGGTTACCCCAGAAAAGACTCCCGCCCCAAACGGCTGCGGAATCATCGAGACAACTCAGCCCAGGGCAAACGGCATGGCCGTTATAATCCATACCAAAACTAGCACCGATGACTTTCGCATCCGCCTCACCGAAAAGCGCGACTTGCCACATTATCCGCTTCCAGGAGACTCGCTCTGCTACGAGGCATCCTTCTACCCCGTCACGCCACCGACGGTTCCCGGAACATTCGACACTCACGGGTGGCTAAAGTCACAAAAGCTAGACGCCTACGGAAAATTTATCCACTGGACGGTCTACAAAAGTACCTGGGTTCCTGAGCGGGAATTCTACAGGTTCCGCCAATGGATTCGGTCACGATTTTCCGAATTCCTAGACCCAGCCGAAACAGGGCTTTTGCTAGGGCTACTCGCCGGTGACAGGTCGCAGATTCCGGACGCCCTCCGCAGCGACTTTCAGCGTTCGGGACTAGTCCACGTTCTTGCCATCAGCGGTTTTCACGTTGTCCTTCTCGCCGGAATCCTCATGATATTCCTGAAGGCGACGGGGCTTCCGCACCGAATGGTTAGAATCATCGCCATTTGCCTTTTGTTCCTGTACGTTCCCGTGACAGGCGGCTCGCCCGCCGTAAGGCGGGCGGTCCTCATGTTCGCCGTACCGCAGGTCGGCGCACTTTTTCAAAGGAAGGCGAATACACTCAACAGTCTCGGTGTAGCCCTTTTGTTTATTATGCTTCCAGAGCCTTCCGTCATCTGGAATCCCGGATTCCAGCTTTCCGTTGCGGCTACGATGGGAATTCTCATCGGTGGATTCTACAATCCATTCAAAAGAATTCCCGAGGAATGGCACAAGAAAAAAATTTGGAATTTCTTGCAGAGTTTCATTTTCGAACCCACCTACGTCACCCTGTGCGCAACACTTTCTACCGCACCATTCCTCATTCACCATTTCAAGACACTTTCCCCGTTTGCATGGCTTGGAAACATTGTTGTCGTTCCCGCCATTTCAATGGGAATGCAGGCGGGCCTATTCGCACTCCTTTCGCCAATAGACCTCTTTCGCGAGCATTTCTGCTATGCGGCCAGATTCTTTCTGCGGCTCGCCTCTCTACTCACAAGGCTCATGTCCGATTCGGTGCAGGCTTCGGTTACCGTAGGTCCCTTCGGCCCAGCAATTTTACTGTTATGCGGATTTTCGGTCCTAGCATTACCCCTATTTTTCAAGAACCGCATCGCAAGATACTTTTCACTATGCTGTCTACTGCTCTTTTCTGCAATATATACCTACGACGGATACCGCGCCATCAGTAACCCCACCTGGAAACTTACCACCCTAGACGTGGGCCAAGGCGACAGCCACCTGATTACAACGCCGGCAGGTTCCCATATTCTAGTCGATGCAGGCGATATCAAGCGACAAGATTCCGGGAAAGACATAATCGTTCCGTACCTGCACCATATCGGAGTTTCTAAACTGGACATCCTCATTATCACGCATGCCGACCAGGACCATTTCGGAGGCGCAGGTTCCATTCTCAAGACCTTTCCCGTCAAGGAATTGTGGATAACGGAGTGCGCAAGAATTTCACCCAAAGAGAACTGGCAACAAATCATAGGGGAAGCCTACAGGCGAGGCGTTCCGATACGGGACCTAAGCAGAGGCCTTGTTTACAGGGAAAATTTCTTTGAAATAAAGACGGTTCACCCCGAAACCAGACGCTGCATCGACGAAAACACACAAAGTATCACGCTACGGGTAAAGGGTTTGGGGCATTCGGTACTACTGACCGGAGACTTAACCGCACAAGGCGAAGCCGAAATCCTAAAAACAGACGTCTACCTCAAAAGCGATGTTCTTAAGCTAGGGCACCACGGTTCAAAAACGTCAAGCAGCGTTCCATTTTTAAACAAGGTAAATCCAAGACTCGCCATTATTTCAAGCGGACGCCGCAACCGATTCAGACACCCGAGCAAACAAGTCATCCAAAGGCTCGATTCGATGCAAATTCCCTACTTGAACACAGCCGAAAAAGGAACCATTGAAATTCAGTTTTCAACAGACACCATGACCGTAAATACGATGTGGAAATGAAAAATTTGATAAAACGTAGTTGGCCCTTCGGCATGGTTCGGCAGGCTCACCAACCGAGCTCAGGGACCTAATTCTAAGTTCTAAATTCCGAAATCCGAATTAGAGAGCTGTCATCACGTACAGGGCGATGCTTTTCTGATCGTTGTTTTCTTCCTTCATGATTCCGATATCGAATTCCAGACGGACACGGGTTGCCCCAAAAGACAGTTCCATCTTAGGAATGATATCCACCATAAAGTCGTCTTTCACATGCCCGACACTACCACTCGAAGTAATTTCGATCATGCAAAGGAAACGATTGCCAAAGTGAAGCGTCGGAGTCGTTCCCACGGCAAATTTCACATAGCCGTCTTCCCCCGTAACACCATCCAGAAAGCCCGCTCTAGCCTCGTATGAATTCGAAAAGCTCTTGGCAAGGTACACATCCTTTCCGTAGGTAAGCACAAGGGCGCTACCGTTATTACGGTTCAGTCCAAAATATCCATCGAGTTCAACATAACGCCCTGCCCCCATACGATAGCGGCCACCGAAATCAACAGACGCTTCAATGTCATCGAGTTGATTGTAGGTGTACATATCCACCTTGGCACCTAATTCCCACTCCTTGCTAAGGGACCCGTACATATTGACAGGGAAAAGGACGTTGCTTCCAAAATCGGAACGAAGTCCAACCCCGGCACCAAACTTGGGCGCAGGACGAGCATCGGGGCCAAAAGTATAGCGCATATTCCAGATACGGTCTAATGCAAAAACATTCTGAAAGCAGAGGCAAACTATGCCAAAAATAAGGAGACGGGAGAGTTTCATGGCGTCAAAAATAGCTAAATTTTAGCCGCAAAAAAAGAGGATATCATGATAGATCCGCGTCCAGAGCTTTCTAAACTTTCCGATTACGTTCCCGGCAAATCCATGGAAGAAATCCGTGCGAAATACGGGCTCACTGAAGTTGTCAAACTGGCATCGAACGAAAACCCGCTCGGAGCCTCCCCGAAGGCTGTCGAAGCCTACCACAAAATCGCAGACGCCCTCCACCTCTACCCGCGTGGAGACGCTCCCAAATTGATCGATGCCATCGCCTCGTTTTACGGCGTAAAGACAAAACAGATCGTAATCGGCAACGGTTCCGACGAAATCATCGACATGGTGGGAAAGGCGTTCATCCGCCAAGGCGACAACTGCGTGGGCATTACGCCCACCTTCTCGGTCTACAAGTTCACCACGCTTTCTAACGGTGCAGACTTTATCGGAGTCGGCATCGGGGATCAAAAGACCCCGCTTTCGGACCTTCTGAAGGCCGTCAACGAAAAGACCCGCGTGGTTTTCATCTGCAGCCCGAATAATCCGACCGGCGTTTACTACAACAAGCAGGAATTGATCGAATTCCTGGATAAGGTTCCGAGCAACGTGCTTGTGTTCCTGGACCAAGCCTATTCCGAATTTGCAACAGCTGCCGATTATCCGTTTATGATCGACATGCTCGACAAGTACAGGAACCTGTTCATCAACCGCACCTTCAGCAAAATTTACGGACTTGCAGGGCTTCGCATCGGCTATGCCTTCGGTAGCGAAGAAGTCATTGCGGCCCTGTGGAAAATCAAGCCGCCGTTCGACGTAAACCAGGCCGCCCAAGTCGCGGCAATCGCAGCGCTTTCTGACAAGGAACACGTCCAGAAGACTCTCGAACTCAACGCCGCAGGCATCGCCTATCTCAAGCCGGAATTTGAATCTCTTGGATTCAAGGTACTCCCCACTCAAGGAAACTTTATCTGCGTACACATCGGCCCCAAGGCTAAGGACCTGGTACTCTTCCTTGAAAAGAACGGCATGATCGTGCGTGGACTCACGAGCTTTGGGCTCCCCGAACACATCCGCGTCACGCTCGGCAAGCGCGAAGAAAACGAGCTTCTGGTAAGCCTCGTCAAAAAATGGAAGGCGCAAGCCTAATCGCCGGAGGTGTCATGGCAGCGACAGCTGAAAATCAGGAACTATTGAAGATTGCGCTCAAGGCCGCAGAGCTTGCCCAGGAAAATATCATGAAGTATTTCCAGGGGAGCATGGGCGTCGAATGGAAAAAGGACAACACTCCAGTCACCATCGCCGACAAGAGCACCGAAGAAATCGCTCGCAAGTTCTGGGAAAAGGAAACTCCGGGTTTTGGCGTGATTGGCGAAGAATTCGGAATCGAGAATCCCGACGCCGAATACCAGTGGGTGATCGACCCGATTGACGGCACCAAGGCATTCATTCACGGTGTGCCGTTGTTCGGGACGCTGATTGCCCTGTATAAGAAAGGATCTCCAATTGCAAGCCTGATTCGCATCCCGGCGATGAACACGGCTGTCTGGGCGGTAAACGGTGGAGGCGCTTTCTTGGACGGCCGTGAAATCAGCTGTTCAAAAATAACGACGCTTTCGGAATCGCTCGTACTTTCGGGCACCGTGAATACGATGGAGACCGCAGGTTACGGCGAAAAGTATGCTGCGGTGCGTCGGGCAGCCAAACTGCACCGCGGTTGGGGCGACTGCTACGGCTACTACCTGGTAGCTGCGGGCCGTGCCGAACTCATGATTGACCCCGTCGTTTCGCTGTGGGACATTGCCCCGTATCCGCTCCTGTTCAAGGAAGCCGGCGGCAAGTTCAGCACCATCGACGGAATCACGGAACTCTTTGACGCCACCGGAAAACCTGTCGCCCCGATTTACGAGGGCTACACCAGCATGGCATCGAACGGGCTGATTCACGACGAAGTCGCAAAAATCATGAATTCGTCTAAATAATTTTTGCACCTATACCCTATCTATGAATTTTAAGGATTTTGGCAAATACAACCAGTTCAAGGAACAGTTCGCCGGCATGTCTCCCGAAATGAAGGAGCAGATGATGAAAATGGCGAAAGAGCAAATAAAAATGCGAATCAAAGCATTTGTTCAGAAATGGTTGTCACTCCCGATTTTGACGTTAACGGCCGTTTTTCTTGGCGCCCTTGTCGGAGCCCTCACGGCGTTTTTCGGTCAGGTTTTACTAGCCGTTTCCGCGTTGCGTGACACCCACCCTATCTATTGGATTCCGGGACTTGCACTCATTGGCGTAGCCATTGTCCTCGGCTATCGTAAATTCGGCAAGGGCACGGAGCGCGGCATGGATATGGTATTCGGAGTCGCCCACGGCAAAGAAAACGAGATTCCCTTACGCATGATTCCAATGGTCGCCGTAAGCACCTGGCTCACGCACCTGTTCGGTGGCAGCGCCGGCCGCGAAGGGGTCGCCATTCAGATTGGAGCCACCTTAGGCCACAATATCAGCAAGAAAATTCATGTCGAAAATGCGGGCAAAATTTTACTCATCGCGGGAATGGCGGCAGGCTTTGCTGGACTTTTCCAGACTCCGCTTGCAGCGATAGTCCTCGCCCTCGAAGTCTTGCTGGTCGGGCACCTGGAACTGGCGGCATTGCTCCCCGCAACGGTTGCAGCATTCACCGCATACAAAGTCTCCGAAACGCTCGGACTAGAAAAGTTCTCCGTAGACCTGAATTCGCTTTTCCCTGACAGCAACGTTGCCACGCTTTTGTGGAACGAAAGCGGACTCGACATTCATTTCGTATTAAGGCTGGCTTTGCTCGGCGTACTTTTTGGAATCGTAGGCGGAGGATTCGCCAAGTTGCTTTCGCTTGCCAAGAAATTTATCGCAAACAAGCTCTCAAATCCATACAAGCGCATCGCCTTTGTCGGAATCGGCATCAGCGTTCTTCTGCTTTTGTTCTGGCAGGGCCGTTACGCGGGCCTTGGAACAAACTTGATAGACCTTTGCTTTGTGAACGGAGCTACAGAGGGAGACTCCATTTTCGCCTACGACTGGATTCTGAAATTCGCCCTCACGATTACAACGATTGCGGTCGGTTTCAAGGGAGGCGAAGTCACGCCGCTGTTTGCCATCGGAGCAACCTTTGGAGCATGTATCGCCGCCACGGTGGGGATACCCCTTCCGCTTGCAGCCGCCCTCGGTTATGCGGCTGTTTTCGGAGGTGCCACCAACACGCTATTTGCCCCCATTTTCATCGGCGCCGAGATTTTTGGATTCGACACACTCCCCGCCTTTTTCATCGTATGCGTTATCGCCTTCGTATGCAACGGCGGCCAAAGCATCTATGCGCAAAAAAAACTGAGGATTAAATAGGAAGTGGTTGGTACACTCCGAATTAATATGAACTCAGTCTACATTGAAATCACGAACGTTTGCAACTTGAATTGCAGCTTTTGCCCTAGCGGAAAAGCGAATACAAACGACGCAGACCATGCAGGCGAAAAACGCCCTCGTGAATTCATGAGTTCAGAACTTTTCGAACGTTGCATTACCGAAGCGGCGACAGTCGCCGAAAATGTCTATTTTCACGTGCTAGGCGAACCCACGCTGCATCCGGGATTCGGACTATTCCTCAAGAAACTGGAAACGACGCCCCTCAAGCTAAACCTGACAACAAACGGCACCACGATTGCACGTACAGGCAAGCTGATACTTTCCTCAAAAGCCGTACGGCAGGTGAATTTTTCGACACACGCCTATGCGGAACTTTCTGCAGAAGAAGCTAAGCAAAACCTTCAAGACGTACTGGATTTTTGCGAATACGCCTGCGCCGAGCGCCCCGACCTCTATATCAATTTGAGGCTCTGGAACGTAGGAAACCCTCAAAGCGTTGCTTGGAACAAATATCTCATCTATAAAGTCGGCGAAACATTCCACAATTCACTAGAAACCATTTCTCTCGAAAATTTCTGCAGCCGCCACAAGAGCTTTCCCGTCGCTGGACGAATCTACCTTCATCAGGACAGCCGCTTTGAATGGCCCAAGGTTGACGAAAGAACGGGCTCCGCCCTACAGACGAAAGACGAGAGAGGCGAATATAGCGAAGGTAAAAATCCAAAAAATACTGCTGGCACCTGTCGTGCACTCGATACACACGTAGCCATTCTTCACGACGGACATGTCGTCGCTTGCTGTTTGGACCATAGCGGACAAATGACGCTTGGTCATATTCAGGAGCAAAGCCTTTTAGAAATACTCGACACGCCCACCGCCAGGAATCTCCACGAAGGATTCGAAAAACACGAATTGCGCCACCCGTTTTGCCAGAGTTGCTCCTTCTGCAAGCGTTTCGGAAAATAATAGAAAGCCAAGTTCTTTATCAAGCGGCATCTTTCCTTTTTGATTTACAAAGACTTTGCTATATTTCTTTTCAAAGAGGAGTTTATACAAATGAGAAAAATGTTCTTTACCATTATCGCCGGAGCCCTTTTGCTTGCGGCCTGCGATGACAGTTCCACGTCGGCAAATTCAACTGATATACCACAATCACCCGACACTAAGGTGACGAATTCGTACGATACAAAGGAGACAAGTTCGAGCTCAAACACATCTATTTCTTCGGATTCAAAGACGCAGGAATCCAATTCGAGCACCACAAAATCTACCGGGAAATGTTCCAACGCCTCGGACGATTTAATCGATTCTCGCGACGGAAAAATTTACAAGACCGTAAAAATCGGCGACCAAATTTGGATGGCCGAAAACATGAATTATGCAAGTCCTAATAGCTGGACAAACGACAGCCTCGACAAGGACGGTGCCATCTACGGTAGATTCTATACCTTCGAAGAAGTAAACACGGTTTGCCCCGATGGTTGGCATCTGCCTTCCAGCAATGAATTTGGCGAATTACTTCGTTACGTAGGTGATACCGACGTTTACAAGGACAGTTCCGGAACAAAATTAAAGACGACATCTGGTTGGAACTGGGATGATTATGACAATAATGACGGCAACGGTACAGACTCATATTGTTTCGGAGCAAAGCCTGCCGGAGTGGGTATTGCCCCTAACAAAGTAACCAGAGTTGGAGAGCGAACCTATTTTTGGACTTCTACTTCCTTTATGGGGAAAAAATGGGATAATTTTTGGAACAAGGAAGTCGAAACGGGAATGGAATCCAGTTACCTATTGATACAATATAATACCGAATGGGCAAAAGTCGATCACTGGAGCGCATCAGAAAACGGGAATATCCGCTGCATCAAGGGTTATGTAGAACCCAAAAGTTCTTCATCCGAAGATGAATTCATCACCGTTCCAGCACAGCTCCCCGATTCAGTTCAAAAAGAACTCGAAGAAGCGATAAGAATAGAACGTCTCAACACCCAAATTGCCAAATTAACGAACTTATCGGAATGTGAAACCATCGAGTCTATCACCGAAGATGAAATCGCATATTGCAGGACAAGATTCTGCTTACTTCATCCTGAATTGTTTGAATGTGAAGAGTATTAAAATTACCGTCCAAGATTTCACTGGCGTTTA
>JAEEGG010007053.1_pt1 | contig 26127 bp, 23 predicted proteins | sample 9134161 | NCBI WGS metagenome assembly JAEEGG01 (sample SAMN16246543, study PRJNA631951) | gut metagenome | biome: gut microbiome; feature: rumen; material: CR-attached | host: Bos | place: Iran: Karaj | collected 2018-10 | reverse complement strand
ATCCCCTCCCTTCAAGGGGAGGGGTTAGGGGTGGGGTCTGTAATATCAGTAATATCCTGTCAGCGAAGAGTGTGGGCGAAGAAGTTTCAGCGAAGAGTGGGCTGCAAAGAAGTGGCAGCAAAGAACATTACTGACATTACAGACCCCACCCCTGCCCCTCCCCTTGAAGGGAGGGGATGGCTGCGCATAAATCCTTTCTGCAAAGGGTCAACTGCTATATCATTGCCTAAATTATTCCCAGCGTGGGAATAAAACATTCCCACGCTGGGAATTTTTCTGTACTGTGCGGCCGTAAAGATATAATGTCACTTCTTTTATAAAAAAAGCCAATAAAAAAGGCGAAATGATGGCTGTTTGCAGAAAAAAGTGTAAATTTGCGCTCTAAAACTGACATAGCGATGAAAAAACGTATCATACTGGCAGCCTCGATGAGCATGCTGCTGACGCTGACAGCCTTTGCACAGCGTGAAAACGAAATGATGAGACTGAGGAAGCTGAACATGGCGACGGCCGCCATTGAAGCCCTCTACGTAGACACTGTCAATGCCGACAAACTGGTGGAAGACGCCATTCGCGGTATGCTGGAGAAGCTGGACCCGCACTCTGCCTACAGCGACCCTAAGGAGACGAAGGCGATGAACGAGCCGCTGAACGGCAGCTTCGAAGGCATCGGCGTGCAGTTCAACATGGTTGACGACACGCTCTTGGTCATCCAGCCCGTGTCGAAAGGCCCGTCGGAGAAAGTGGGCATCATGGCCGGCGACCGCATCGTGGCCGTAGCCGACACCGCCATTGCCGGTGTGAAGATGTCGAAGGAGGAGATTATGCGCCGGCTGCGCGGGCCGAAGGGCACCGTGGCCCAGCTGAAGGTGGTGCGCCGCGGCATCCGCGACACGCTGCGCTTCGATGTGGTGCGCGACAAGATTCCCGTCTTCTCCATCGACGCCACCTACATGCTGCGCCCCGGCATAGGCTACATACGCATCGGCAGCTTCTCGGCCACCACCTACGAGGAGTTCCTGGCCAGTCTGAACAAGCTGAAGGAGCAGGGCATGAAAGACCTGGTTCTCGACCTTCAGAGTAATGGCGGCGGCTACTTGCAGGCAGCCGTCGACGTGGCGGGCGAGTTCCTCGAGCACGGCGACCTCATCGTCTATACCGACGGGCGCTCAGTGCCTCACCGCGACTATAAGGCAGGCACCGGCGGTGCTTTCCGCCAGCCCACATTTACCGGCAACGACCCGCTGCAGGCCAGCGAGGGCCGCGTCGTCGTGCTCGTCGACCAGTTCTCGGCGTCGGCAGCAGAGATTGTCACCGGCGCCATACAAGACCAGGACCGCGGTGTCGTCGTGGGGCGTCGCACCTTCGGCAAGGGTCTGGTGCAGCGGCCCATAGAGCTGCCCGACGGCTCGATGATACGCCTCACCATTGCCCATTACTACACCCCCTCGGGACGCTGCATCCAGAAACCCTATGAGAAGGGCAACAAGAAAAGCTACGATCAAGACATCCTCAACCGCTTGAAGAGCGGTGAGCTGACCAACGAGGACAGCATCCACGTGGCCGACTCGCTGCGCTTCGAGACCCTGCGCCTGCACCGCACCGTCTATGGCGGCGGCGGCATCATGCCCGACTACTTCGTGCCGCAGGACACTGCCCACTACACACGCCTGCACCGCGAGCTGTCGGCCAAGGGCGTCATCATACAGCAGAACCTGCACTATGTAGACGACCACCGCAAGCAGCTGAAGAAGAAATACGCCACGTTCAGCGACTTCCAGCAGCAGTTCACCGTGCCGCAGCAGCTCATCGACGCCGTCATCAGCGAAGGCGAGAAACAAGGCATCAAGGCCAAGGACGACGACGAGCTGCAGAAGACGCTGCCAGTGCTCAGCCTGCAGCTGAAAGCACTCATCGCACGCGACATCTGGGACATGAGCGAATACTATGCCATCATCAACGAGGACAATGAACTCGTGAATAAGGCTATACAACTATTAATTAATAAGGAATAATAGCATGGAATTGAAATCATTTGTGCGCCGCAGCTCTTTGACGGCAGTTCTGCTCTTTGTGGCCACCATCATCGGTGCCCAGACCACCTTGAAGGGTGTCGTCGTCGACAAGGCGCAAGGTGCGGGCGAACCCTTTGCCACTGTGAGAGTGTTCAAGCAGGGTAACACCACCAAGGCCGAGGACATGTTCCTCACCGACGTGGAAGGCGTCTTCAGCCATGAGGTCAGCGGCAAGGGACGCTATGACGTCGTTGTGAGCAGCCTGGGCAAGAACGAGCTGAAGCAGACCGTGGAGCTGACAGGCAGCGGCGTCGTCGACATGGGCACGCTCTACCTCACCGAGAATCCCAACGAGCTGGAAGGCGTCACGGTGATAGCACAGAAGCCGTTGGTGAAGATGGAGACCGACAAGATGACCTATAACGTGAAGGAAGACGAGGACTCGAAGGTGTCCACCGTGCTCGACATGCTGCGCAAGGTGCCGATGGTGACCGTCGACGGCCAGGACAACATCAGCGTCAACGGCTCGTCGTCGTTCAAGGTCTATGTCGACGGCAAGCCCAACGTCATGTTCAGCAGCAACCCCTCCGTCATTTTCAAGAGCATGCCCGCAGCGGCAGTGAAGAGCATCGAGGTGGTGACCAATCCGGGCGCCAAGTACGATGCCGAGGGTGCAGGCGGCGTGCTCAACATCATCCTCGACAGGGAGATGGTGGGCACAGAGGACATGAACGGATATAATGGTACGCTGCGTGCCGAGGTGGGCAATACCGCCTGGGGTGGTGCAGCCTTCCTCAGCGGACAGCAGGGCAGGCTCACCTACAGTGCCAACATCCTGCACCAGCAGACACGTCCGGGAACGACGAAGGTGAGCAGTCTCATGGATCAGCAGCTATACAGCCAAAGCTCCGAGAGCCGCACGAAGACCAAGATTCCCTTCACCATGGGAAGCATGGCGTTGAGCTATGAGCTGGATTCCATGAGCAGCGTCAGCCTCTCTGCCGAAATAACCAGCATGAACATGAAGAACACCGGCCGTACAGAGACGGGCCTGGCCGTGGGCTATGGCACCGACCCCGGCCATGCCTATGGCAACGACCTGTATATGAAGAGCAGCAACACCAGCTTCAGCGGCAGTCTCGACTACCAGCGCTTCTTCAACAAGGAGCGCACCAGCTGGGTGGCTGTCATCTATCAGCTGAGCTACGACCCCACGCACAGCGAGACACGCAATGACTTCGATGCCGTAGGCGGTATGCCTTTCGACATCACCGACCGCTACTCAGACAATCACGAGAAGACCACGGAGCACACGCTGCAGATGGACTACACCAAGCCCTTCGGCACTGGCAACACCATCAATACGGGTGCCAAGCTGATGATGCGCAAGGCCACCAGCGACGCTAAATACTATCTGGCCAATGTCTACAAAGAAGATCTGAGCATGGACTACGAGCACCACAACAACATCGGTGCCCTCTATGCCGAGTATGAGGGTAAGTGGGGAATCTTTGGCGCTAAGGCCGGACTGCGCTATGAGCACACCTGGCAGGACATCGAGTATCACCTGGGCAACGGACAGGACTTCAAGAACGACTACGGCACGCTCGTGCCCTCAGCCAGCGTCAGCATCACGCCGTCGCCCATGAGCAACATCGGCCTGACCTACAACATGCGCATCTCGCGCCCGGGCATCACCTATCTGAACCCCTACGTCGACCGTTCCTCGCCAACAGCGAAGACCTACGGAAACAGCGACCTCGATGTGGAGAAGACACACAACGTGGCATTGGTCTTCAACGCCTTCAGCCAGAAAATCATGCTCAACCTGAACCTAAGCCACAACTTCACCGACAACGGCATCGAGCAGTACAGCTTCGACGACGGCATGTATCTCAACACTACCTACGGCAACATCGTGAAGCGCCACCTCACCGGACTCAACGGCTACGTCAACTGGCTGGTGTTCAAGGACACACGACTGTTCGTCAACGGCGGCGTGAGTTACGTTGACCTCCGATCCGACAAGCTGGACGCACGCAACAACGGCTGGCAGGCCAACTTCATGGGCGGTCTGCAGCAGACGCTGCCGTGGAAATTCAAGCTCGGAGCCTACCTCATAGGCCAGACGAAGAGCTACACCCTGCAGGGATGGAGCGGCGGGGCCAACCTGCTCATCGGTATGCTGACCAGAGACTTCTTCAACGACAAGCTGACATTAGGCATACAGGGACTGACAGGACTCAGCGACGGCGGATGCCTGAAGATAGAGACGATGAGCCGCGGCAAGGATTTCATCAACCACATGAACATCCGCGTGCCCATCTATCGCATCAGCTTCACCGCCACCTATGCCTTCGGCAACACAAAGAAGAACTTCCAGCAGATGCGCCGCACCAGCGTGGAGAACGACTTCATTGAGCAGAAGTCGCAAGGCGAGATGATACAGGGCGCCGGAAACATAGGCAATTGAAAACATTTCGTTATCACGTCATAACGAAATAACGTTATAACGACAAAAACCGACAAAAAAGCCATGACCTTTAACGAAGTGATAGGCCAGGACGAGTGCAAGGAGCGCTTGCTGCAGATGGTCAGTGAAGACCGCCTGCCTCACGCCGTCATGCTGTGCGGCCCTGCCGGCATCGGCAAGCTGGCGCTGGCCACCGCCTTCGGATGCCACCTGCTCAGCCAGGGAGGAACAGCAGGAGCCGCCATGCTCCGCAACCTGGCACACCCCGACCTGCACTTCACCTATCCCACCATCAAGCTGCCGTCGATGGGCAGTGACCACAAGCCCGTCAGCGACGACTTCGCACGCGAGTGGCACCAGCTCATCACCACCAACGGACCGTATTTCTCCATGGATCAGTGGCTCGACGCCATCGGGGCCGAGAACCAGCAGGCCATCATCACCGCCGGCGAGAGCGACGACCTGGTGCGAAAGCTCAGCCTGAAGTCGAGCCAGGGCAGCTACAAGGTCAGCATCATCTGGCTGCCGGAGCGCATGAACCAGGAGTGTGCCAACAAACTGCTGAAGCTCATCGAGGAGCCGCCCAGTCAGACCATCTTCCTCATGGTCTGCGAAGAGCCCGACAAGCTGTTGGAAACCATCCGCAGCCGCGTGCAGCGCATCGACGTGAAGCGCCTGCCCGCCGGCGTCATCGAGAAGGAGCTGGTGGCACGGCGCGGCATCGACCCGCAACAGGCGCAGCGCATCGCCAGGATAGCGGGAGGCTCGTGGCTGCGTGCCTTGCAGGAGTTGCAGGCCGGCACAGAGAATGAGCAGTTCCTCGACCTCTTCATCCTGCTGATGCGGCAGGCATACAGGCGCGACGTGAAAGGCATGAAGGCATGGGCAGACAACATGACTGCTTTCGGCCGTGAAAAGCAGAAGCGTTTCCTCAGCTATTTCCTGCACATGATGCGGGAGAGCTTCATGTACAACTTCAAGCAGCGAGAGCTGTGCTACATGACGCAGAAGGAGGAGGATTTCGCCCGAAACTTCGCACGCTTTATCAACGAGGACAACATCCTCGCCATCAACGACCTCATCAACCTCGCCATACGCGACATCGGGCAGAACGCCAATGCCAAGATAGTGTTCTTCCACCTGGCCCTGCAGATGACCGTGCTGCTCATACAGAGGTAGGGCAGATGTAGGTCGTTAGCTCGGTCTTATTTCGCCTTCCAGTCCGTGATGTTACGCTCCTTCGACGAGAAGGCGAGGCCCACCTTCGTGACGGGACGGCCGTCGAGGGCGTACTTGGTGGCATAGCCGCGCTCGTCTATCTGCTGCAGGGCAGCCTCGGCGGTGTCGTCGTATTTAAGTTCCAGGATGTAGATGCCCTTCGGCATCTTCAGCGTCAGGTCGGCACGGCCCTTGGAAGAGAGATCCTCGGCCACCACGTCGGCGCCGAAGCTGACGAACAATGTGTAGAGCATGGCGTGGAAGTGGTGCTCCCCCTTGTCGTTTATCATATAAGGAACGCCGGCGAAGAACACCTTCAGGGCCTCGATGAATGGCGCCATCACGTCGTCGCGGCGGAAACGCCTGTAGGCTACCTGCAGGGCATTGCGCTTCATGTCATCCCGGTCTTGCTTGCTGGCCACATACTGGTAGAGGCTTTCGGCGAAGCCCGTGCGCACTTCGTGGTTGGGGAACCCCAAGGTGTATGTTCCCATCTCCTTGTCATAGCTCTTAATGGTGAGGTAGCCGCTCTGGTAGAGCACGGGCAGGGGGGCGGCATAGCTGTCGAAGGGCTTGTCGAAAGCACTGGAAAGACACTCCACTCCGTCAATAGCATTGATGTCGATAGGCGGCATGTTGGCCAGCATTTCGATGAGCGCGCTGGGCGTGGCACTGTCAAACCAATAGCTGTCCACTATACCAGACTTGATGGCCTTCAGCAGGCTGAATGGATTGTAGACGTCGGTTTTTTCTTTGCTGAAGTGGTAACCGTCATAGTTGGCCTTCAGCTCGGCCAGCATCGCGTCGTAGGTTTCGCCTTGCTGTTCCGCCATCAGTTCAATGTCGGGTCGCATGGTCGTAACAAGTTCCTCTTCTGAGATGCCGCAGATAGTCTCATAGGCCGGCTGCATGGAGATGTTTTCCAAGTTGTTCAGCTTAGAAAAGATACCCATCTGTGAGAACTTCGAGATGCCGGTGATGAAGACGAACTGCAGGTGGCTGTCTTCGCTCTTCAGCGGGCCGAAGAGGTTCTGGAAGCGCTCGCGCACAGTCTTCTGCTTCTCCGCGTTGCCCAAGCTGTGTAGCATCATGTTGTCGTATTCGTCTACCAGCACCACCACCTTCTTGCCCGTCTGTTTCTCGGCCGCGCTGATGAGGTTGATCATCCTCACGTTGGCTGCAGTGCTGGGATGGGCGATGCCATACAGTTTTTCATATTGACTCAGCGTGTTGTCAACGTACTGGTCAAACTGCTCGACGGTTTCAAGGCCGACACTGAAGTCGAAGCGCAGCACAGGGTACTTCTCCCACTCCCAGTCGGTGTCGGCAATGAACAGACGCGGCTGTACCGTGCCGTTCTTCAGCGTTATCTCCTCGAACAGCTCGCGGCGACCCTCGAAAACAGCGGCCAGCGTGCTCACCAAGAGCGACTTGCCGAAGCGCCGGGGGCGGCTCAGGAAATAGGGCTTGCCCTCGGTAATCATCTTGTAGACCAGCGGCGTCTTGTCTACGTAAATGTAGCCTTCTGTCCTGATGGACTCAAAGCTCTGTATGCCTACGGGGTATTTTCTCATATTGTTTTCTGTGAATGAATTTTCAACTTGCCGTTACAGGAACACTAAAATTCAGTCGCTTTGGCGTTATTGCATAGTCGTTAGCTCGGTCTTATTTTGCTTTCCACTCCGTGATGTTACGCTCCTTCGACGAGAAGGCGAGGCCTACCTTTGTGATAGGGCGGCCGTCGAGGGCGTACTTGGCAGCATAGCCGCGCTCGTCTATCTGCTGCAGGGCGGCTTCGGCGGTGTCGTCATATTTCAATTCCAGGATGTAGATGCCCTTCGGCATCTTCAGCGTCAGGTCGGCACGGCCCTTGGAAGAGAGGTCCTCGGCCACCACGTCGGCACCGAAGCTGACGAACAGCGTGTAGAGCATGGCGTGGAAATGGTGCTCGCCCTTGTCGTCTATCATATAAGGAACACCGGCGAAGAACACCTTCAGGGCCTCGATGAAGGCAGCCAGGTTGCCGTCGTCGCGGAAGTCAAGCCAGGCATTCTGAAACACGGAGCGGTTGCGCACGTCGGCCTGTGAGCTGGCCACGTAGCGGTAGAGGCTGATGGCAAAGCCCTTGCGCACCTCGCGGTTGGGGAATCCCAGCACGTACTGGTCGCGCGAGGGTCGGTATTCCTTGATGGTGAGGTAGCCGCTCTGGTAGAGCACGGGCAAGGGGTACTGATAGCTGTCGAAAGCCACGTCGAAGTCCTCGGCCATGCACGGTGTCCCCTCTGCCTCGGCCATGTCGATGGGCGGCATGTTGGCCAGCATTTCGATGAGGGCACTGGGCGTGGCACTGTCAAACCAGTAGCTGTCTATTTCAGCATTGTTGAACGCCTTGATGAGGCTGAAGGGGTTGTACATGTCGGTCTTGCCCTTGCCAAAATGGTAACCGTCGTAGTTGGCCTTCAGCGCGGCCAGCATCGCGTCATAGGTCAGACCCTGCTTCTGTGCCAGCAGTTCGATGTCGGGGCGCATGGTGGTGACAAGTTCCTCCTCCGAGATGCCGCAGATGGTCTCATAAGCGGGAACCATCGAGATGTTGTTCAGGTTGTTCAGTTTAGAGAAGATGCCCATCTGCGAGAATTTCGAGATTCCGGTGATGAAGACGAACTGCAGATGGCTGTCTTCGCTCTTCAGCGGGCCGAAGAGGTTCTGGAAGCGCTCGCGCACAGTCTTCTGCTTCTCCGCGTTGCCTAAACTGTGTAGCATCATGTTGTCGTATTCGTCCACGAGCACCACCACCTTCTTGCCCGTCTGTTTCTCGGCCGCACTGATGAGGTTGATCATCCTTACGTTGGCTGCAGTGCTGGGATGGGCGATGCCATACAGTTTTTCATACTGACCCAGCGTGTTGTCAACGTACTGGTCAAACTGCTCGACGGTTTCAAGGCCGACACTGAAGTCGAAACGCAGCACAGGGTACTTCTCCCACTTCCAGTCGGTGGTGGCAATGAACAGCTGCGGCTGCTCGATTCCATACTCCGTTGTGAAGGCTTCGAACAGGTCTCGGCGCCCCTCGAAGACAGCGGCCAGCGTGCTCACCAAGAGCGACTTGCCGAAACGCCGGGGGCGGCTCAGGAAATAGGGCTTGCCCTCGGTAATCATCTTGTAGACCAGCGGCGTCTTGTCTACATAAATATAACCTTCTGTCCTGATGGACTCAAAGCTCTGTATGCCTACGGGGTATTTTCTCATATCGCTTTCTGTGAACGAATCTTCAACTTGCCGTTGCAAAAGCAAACAGCCAAACATGTCAGGTGGGAATCGCTTGCGCCGACACCACAGCCGCTCTCATGGCGTACTTTCGGTTAGAGATGGATGCCTAAAGTCAGCTGGAATCCGAAGAAGTCCTTTGCGTCAAACTTATCAGGATCCCATAACTCTTTATAGTTCATCGGTTCCTTCACGAAATGACGCCAATAGAGGCTGCCCGAGAAACTGACGTCGCCATCGGAATCGACGACGATGCCCAGCATGGGATAGACAGACAGACTGTTGGCTTTCATGATGTGAGCGCCAAAGTAGTCCTCATAGCGGTGCGACTGATAGAGGCGTATGCCATATTCCGCACCGCCACCTATGAACATGGTCACATCTTCACCCAGCCTGAACAAGCGCAGCTGCAATTCGGCGGGAATGACGACCTGACCGCCCACAGGCCTCACGTTTTTGGTTTCACCATTCGACTTGCTATACAGCATGTAGTCGGAAAACGAAGCGTTTCTCAGGAACTCACGAGGCGGCTCACGGTCGAAGAATCCCCTGTAACCAATGCCGACATTCAAGCCCAGCCTGTCGGTGGGCTTGCCTATCTCCCACATCAGTCGCAGGCTACCGCTGAAGATGGGATGGTTCGTGTCCGCATTGAATCCAATGCCCACATAACTGGTAGGTGAAAACACTTGGCTGCTTTCCTGCGCCGTTGCGGGCATCAAGCCTGCCACAGCCAGTACGGCCATTGCAAATAGTTTCTTACACTTCATAGCTTTACTGATGATGAGGTTTGTTAGCGAGATCTGCAAGAATGAGCTGCTGCAGACGTTCTACGGCATCTGCTTCAGGAATGTTTTTCTCCACACACTCCTTGCCTCGATAGAGTGATATCTTTCCACGGCCTGCACCCACGTAGCCGTAGTCGGCATCGGCCATCTCACCCGGGCCGTTGACGATGCAGCCCATGATGCCAATCTTCAGACCTACCAGATGCGAAGTGGCCGCCTTGACCTTCGCGATGGTCTCCTGCAGGTTGTAGAGCGTGCGCCCGCAGCCCGGACACGATATATACTCCGTCTTAGTGAATTTGATACGTGCGGCCTGAAGAATGGCGTCGGCAAGACTGGTGATGACCGACTGGCTGACGGCTTTGACCAGGCCTATTGGCCTCAGCTCCAGCTTGGTGGCCTTGCGGTCGATGAGCAGGGCGCCCACGGCCATGGAGGCCTTCAGCATGAGTGTGTCTAAGTCGGTGGCGTAGATGTCGAGCGTAATGGTGTCGTCCTTGATGCTGGCCTCGGCCTTTTGGCGCAGGGCAGTGCACTCTGGGATGAGCTCCACCAGCTTGCGTGCCACGGGAATCTCGGCCTCGGGCGCTTCGCTGAGCGACACGCGGATGGTGTCGCCGATGCCTTCGGTCAGCAGGGCCCCGATGCCTACGGCGCTCTTGATGCGCCCGTCCTCGCCCTCGCCCGCCTCCGTCACGCCGAGGTGCAGGGGATAGTGCATGTCTTCGGCGTCCATCTGCTTGACCAGCAGGCGTACACTCTGCACCATGACAACGGTGTTGCTGGCCTTGATGCTGATGACCACATCGGCGAACTGCTCGCGCTTGAAGATGCGCAGAAACTCCATGCAACTCTCCACGATACCGGCTGGCGTGTCGCCATAGCGCGACATGATGCGGTCGGAGAGCGAGCCGTGGTTCACGCCGATGCGCACGGCGGTGTGATGCTCCTTGCAGATGTTGATAAACGTCACGAGGCGCTCGTCTAAGCGTTTCAGCTCGGCGGCATACTCCTCGTCGGTGTACTCTAAATGCTTGAATGTGCGTGCGGGGTCCACATAGTTGCCGGGGTTGATGCGCACCTTCTCGCACACGGTGGCGGCCACGTCGGCCACGTTGGCGTTGAAGTGCACGTCGGCCACCAATGGCTGCATGTAGCCGTCTTCCTTCAGGCGTGCACTGATGTTCGCCATGTTCTTCGCCTCGCGCGTGCCCTGTGTGGTGAAACGCACCAGTTCGCCGCCGGCATCGATAATCCTCTTGGCCTGCGCCACGCAGCCCTCGGTGTCGTTGGTGTCCACCGTGGCCATCGACTGAATCCTGATGGGGTTGTCGCCACCGATGGCCACTCCGCCAACGTGGCAAACACTGCTAATTCGTCTTGTACTCATATTTCACTTCGGCAAGGTCGCGGTTGGCTTTCTCAATCTTCTGCTTCAGGCCTTCCTTGTGAGCGGCAAGGCGCTGGGCGAGGTCTGCGTCGCTGAGTGCCAGCATCTGGCAGGCGAGGATGGCGGCGTTCTGTGCACCGTTGACGCCGACGGTGGCCACAGGTATGCCCGGCGGCATCTGGACGATGCTGAGCAGGGCGTCGAGGCCGTCGAGCATACCCTTGATGGGCACGCCGATGACGGGCAGGGTGGTCTGCGCGGCAATGACGCCGGGCAGCGCGGCGGCCATGCCGGCGGCAGCGATGATGACACGTATGCCGCGAGCGGCAGCTTCACGGGCAAACAGCTCCACGGCCTGCGGCGTGCGATGGGCAGAGAGAGCGTTCACCTCGAAGGGCACTTGCAGCTCGTCGAGCTGCTTACAGGCTTTTTCCATGACGGGCAGGTCGCTGGTGCTGCCCATGATAATACTGATAACGGGGTTCATATTATAAATAAGTGATGGATACGAAGGCACAGACGACACCAATGAAATAGCCACCCACCACCTGCGCCAATGAGTGCTGGCGCAGGATGATGCGCGCCGAGCCTACGATGCCGGAGACAAGGATGGCCAGGCACAGCCAGCCCACGGGGTTGAACTCAAACAGGAATCCGTAAGCCACGAGGGCGCCGGTGACGCCGCCGATGGCTGCCGTGTGTGTGGAGATCTTCCAGAAGAAGTTGACGATGATGCTGACCGCCTGGATGATGAGCGCTGCAATGATGATGCTGATAATCTCGTGGTTGACGTAGACCCTGTCAAGCAGCCAGATGCACAGCAGATAGCTGGTGATGCTGATGGCGTAAGGCACGATGCGGTTGCGCTTCCGTCCCAGCTCCTGCAGGCTCCAGCCGCGCACTAAGCGGTAGAGGAAGATGAGCACCGTGGGAATGAAGACAGTGAGCAGATAGACGGTGGCGGCGAGCAGCAGCTTGTATTTCGTGGGCAGCCCGCTCAGGAAGGTGAAGGTGAGTAGCAAGGCGATGCCCACCAATGGCAAGTAGAACGGCGTAAAGATGATGCTGACCACTCTGGCCGTGATGATGAGTCCTTTGTTGCGTGTCACGTCTATTTGCGATTTGCTGTTTGTGGTTTTACGATTTGCGCAGGCGGGCGACGGGCAGGCCGAGCTGCTCGCGGTATTTGGCCACTGTGCGGCGGGCGATGGGGAAGCCCTGCTGCTTCAGACCGTCGCACAGCGCATCATCGTTCAGGGGATTGTGCTTGTCCTCGTTGTCAATGAGCTGCTTCAGTGCCGCCTTGATCTGTCGCGTAGACAGTGCCTCGCCCGTGCTGGTGACGTAGCCGTCGTTGAAGAAGAATTTCAGGGGGAAGGTTCCCCAGCGTGTCTGCACGTATTTAGAGCTGGAGACGCGCGAGATGGTGCTCAGGTCCTGGCCTGTCAGCGCCGCCACGTCCTTCAGTATCATGGGGCGCAGCAGCTCCTCGTCGCCCTCCTCGAAGAATGGGCGCTGCAGCTGCATGATGGCTTTCATGGTGCGCAACATTGTCTGGCGGCGCGTCTCCATCGCGTCGATGAAACTTTGTGCAGCCTCCACCTTCTGGCGGGTATAGAGCAGGGCCTCCTTCTGCTGGCGACTCAGATGGTCGCGGTTGACCTGGAAGTCCTTCAGCAGGTCGGCAAACGACTGCGAGATTTCCAGGCGTGGCATTTCGCCATAGTTCAGCTGCAGGCTGAGCGTGCCGTCATCCAGATTTTCTACGATGAAATCGGGAGTTATCTGCTGTGAGGAGTGTCCCACGGCCTCGCCTAAGGACGAGCCGGGCTTGGGATTGAGGCGACGCAGCTCGGCAAAGAGCTCTTCAGCATCGGCATCGCTCAGGTTCATCAGCTGCTGTATGCGCTTCCATTTCTTTTTGGTGAAGTCTTCGAAATAGTGGGCCACCACACGCTTCATCTTTTCCTTCAACTGCGAGTTGCTGCGCCGTTCTATCTGCAGCAGCATGCACTCTTGCAGCGAGCGGGCGCCGATGCCTGGCGGGTCCATCTGCTGCAAGCACTGCAACAGCCGCAGGGCGTCATCCTCGGTGATGTCGATGTTATGGTAGATGGCCAGCTGCTCGCAGATGTCGGTCAGGGATGTGCGCAACAGACCGTCGTCGTCGAGCGACTGGATGATATATTCGAGGACATAGCGGTCGGTGTCGCTCAGGTCTTGCTCGCCCACCTGAGCCATCAGCGTGTCGTAGAACGACTGCTCCTGCGCCAGTACTGTCTGCTCCTGCTCTTCGCCCCATGGCTGTCCGCCCTGATAGACAGGCAGGTCTTCATCGTCGCGCCCAATGTTCTCCAAGGCGGCGTCAAGGGCATCGCTGCGCTCCTCGCGCTCACGCTGCGTATCAAAATCCTCGGTGGAATCGGCATTTTCTGCTGTCTCCGAAGCATTGTCCCACGAAGGAAACTCATCGTCGGTCACCGATTTCTCCAGCGCGGGATTGTCGTGCAGCTCCGTCTCTACGCGCTCCTCCATCTGCTGCAGGGGCAATTCCACTAACTGCGACACCAGCAGCTGCTGGGCGGTGATGCTCTGCAGCTGCCGTTGCTCCTGTTTCTGTTGCTGTATCTGAACTTGCTCCATGATGAGGAATGGTGAAGTTAGGTTATTGAGAAGCTATTTGTAATATTCCATGAGTTGTTCGGCGAAGGCGTGCAGCTGCTCCGGCTCCTTGTCGCTCATGCGCTGCCATATCTGCTGGCAGGGCAGTAGCAGAGGTGAGAACGTCACCTCGCTGCGCTGCAAGTACGGGTCGCAAATCTGGTAGACGTCGAGCACTTCCACGACATCTCGCGGCTCCAGATGCAGCTTGCGCGCCAACTTCACCACCTCCGGTGTCCCGGTTACCATGGTCAGCGGCGTCAGCTGGAAGTAGATGTTGAGGATGAGAATCAGCATGACAGGCGTGAACCGCTCGTCCTGCTCCAAGGGGCGGAAGTCGCGCTCGAAGGTTTCCTGCACCTCCACGCCCTCGTAGAACTCGTCGGCAGCACCGAATCCCTTCATGCTCCTGTACAGCCTCACTGCTCGTTCCAAGCGTTTGGGGGCTTTGGAGTAGGTCTTCCAGATGCGCTCTATGCGTGGCGTCTTCAGCGTGGCAATCTGCTGCATACGTCTCTGCAAGGTCTCGGGAGCAATATGCAGTTCAAGACTCAAATCCACCATCGTCCGGCTGTAGAGGGGCTTAATGCCCACGGGACGTTGCAAGTAGGCCTCCATCAGCAGGAGCCAGTAGTCATCGTGCCAAACCGTCTTCTTTGCCATGTCTCTACGGGTTTTATTTTGCAAAATTACAAAAAAAACTTCTTACTGCGCTCTTTTTCAGGCAAAAAGTACAGCCTCTGCCATTTTTTTTTTAATTTTGCAGCCAAGTAGAGACGTCGCATTGTGGCGCCTCCGCGCAAACGCTAAAATAACATAGCAGTATAGACGCGTAGAAGATGAGAATAGGAAATATAGACTTAGGCGAGCGTCCCGTGTTCCTGGCTCCTATGGAGGATGTCACCGACATCGGCTTCCGTTTGCTGTGCAAGCGTTTCGGTGCCTCTATGGTCTACACCGAGTTTGTGTCGGCCGAGGCGTTGGTGCGCGATGTGAAGAGCACCGTGCAGAAACTGACCATCAGCGACGAGGAGCGGCCCGTGGGCATACAGATCTATGGCCGTGACACCGACGCGATGGTCGAGGCGGCGCGCATGGTGGAGCAGGCCGGCCCCGATGTCATCGACCTGAACTTCGGCTGTCCCGTGAAGAAAGTGGCGGGCAAGGGTGCCGGCGCCGGCATGTTGCAGAACATCCCGAAGATGCTCGACATCACCCGTCAAGTGGTGCAGGCGGTGAAGATGCCGGTGACGGTGAAGACACGTTTAGGTTGGAACAGCGAACAGCTCATCATCACGACGCTGGCTGAGCAGTTGCAGGACTGCGGCATACAGGCGCTGACCATCCACGGCCGCACCCGCTCGCAGATGTACACTGGCCAGGCCGACTGGACGCTCATTGGCGAGGTGAAGCGCAATCCGCGCATTCATATTCCCATCATCGGCAATGGTGACATCACTTCGCCGGAGTCGGCGCTGCAGGCTTTCGAGCGCTATGGCGTGGATGCCATCATGGTGGGGCGTGCCACCTTCGGCGCTCCCTGGATCTTTAAGGAGATCAGGGACTTTTTGGCTGAGGCTGATGGGGAGTCCCACCCCCTCTCCTTCAACGAGAAGCTTGACATCCTGGAGGAGCTGCTGCGCATCAACGTGGAGCGCATCGACGAGCAGCGCGGCATCATCCACACACGCCGCCACCTGGCTGCCACCCCTATCTTCAAGGGCATTGCCAACTTCCGCCCCACGCGCATCGCCATGCTCCGTGCCACACACATGGACGAGCTCCTGGCAATCTTGGAAAACACCCGCGAATTGTTGGGGAAGTAAAAAGGGAAGTAAAAGAGGAAGTAATTAAAAGGAAGTAAAAAGGGAAGTTAAAGTTGAAGTAAAATTGGGAGTTAAAATGGACTATAGTCTATTGTCCATTTTAACTCCCAATTTAACTCCCGGTTTTACTTCCTATTTAACTCCCGATTAAGCTTCAATCAGTTGTACTTCAGAATCTGCCCTGGCTTCAGCACTGTGCGCTGCGTGATGCGGTTCAGACGGCAGAGGGCATCGACGGTGGTGCCATGCTTGCGTGCAATGGCGAAGAGTGTCTCGCCGCGCTTCACCTTGTGATAGCTGTTGGAACGCTGCGTGGTGGCACGTGCAGAGCGTACGGTGGCGGGTTGCTTGGTCTGCTGCTGGGCCAGCTGTGCATAGTCGGTGTTGTCATTGCCGCCGGTACCGCCGACGCCGCGCAGGCGAGTGGCTACGAGCGACTCCTGATTGTAGGTGGCCTTACGGAACATGTAGTAGTCGCCCACAACGTCCTGATTGTAGAAGTCGAACATCAGAGCAGGATTCAGAGCCGTGCCGCAGAGCCGTGTCTCAAAGTGCAGGTGTGAGCCTGTGCTGCGTCCCGTGGAGCCGCCCAGTCCGATGGGCTGCCCGGCGCGCACCTCCTGATTCTCCTCCACCAGCTGCTTCGACATGTGACCGTAGATGGTTTCCAAACCGTTGGGATGGCGAATAACGACATACTTACCGTAGCCCTTGGCCTCGAAGCGCACGATGCGCACCTTGCCTGAGAAGGCAGCCACGATGGTGTCGCCGGTGTTCAGCTTGATGTCCAGTCCCTTGTGCTGGCGTCCCCAGCGCGGACCGAAGTTCGAAGTGATGTTGCGGCTGGGCGACGGCATGGCGAAGTCGCGCAGGTCGATGAGGAAAGAGTCGGGCAAGGTGGTCTGATGGCTGACATACTGATTGTTCCAGTCATCGTAGAGCATAGCAGCGGGCGAGGTGGTGGTCACTTCGCTCTCAAGCAGTTGATTCAACTGGATGGAATCGACGGCGCGGAGCTTGCGGTCGATGGGTGCCTGGTTGGCAATGAGGTCTTGTGCGGCTGCAGGCATCACTGCCGTCAGTGCGAGGGCCATCAGAAGGTTTTTCTTCAAATTTTTCAGCATGCGTTATTCAGGGTGTTATGTTATTATCAATGACAAAAAGGCGTCGTTTGACGCAATCACGGTGCAAAGGTACAAAAAAAGTAAGAGTTAAGAGTTAAGACTTAGGAGTTATTTCCCCGGAGTTAATTATTTTTAACTCCCACTCCCATCTCTTAACTCTTAACTCTCAACTCTCAACCCTCATCTCTCAACTCTCATCTCTCATCTCTCATCTCTCAACTCTCAACTCTCAACACTCATCTCTCATCTCTCAACACTCAACTCTCAACTCTCAACTCTCAACTCTCAACTCTTAATCCACAATCAGACATTCGCCCGTCATGTCCTCAGGCTGCTTCAGTCCCATGATGTGCAAGATGCTGGGAGCGACATCAGCCAGGCGTCCGTCCTTCACGGTGGCGCTGTTGTTGTCGGTGACGTAGATGAAGGGCACGGGGTTGAGCGAGTGTGCAGTGTTGGGTGTGCCGTCGGGGTTGATGGCGTTGTCGGCGTTGCCGTGGTCAGCAATGATGATGGCCTCGTATCCGTTTTTCTTCGCAGCCTCGATGACGGCCTCCACGCAGTGGTCGACGGCCCACACGGCTTTGGCGATGGCGTTGTACACGCCGGTGTGTCCCACCATGTCGCCGTTGGCGAAGTTTACCACGATGAAATCGTACATTTGTGTGCCGATGGCAGCCACGAGCTTGTCCTTCACCTCGTAGGCGCTCATCTCGGGTTTGAGGTCGTAGGTGGCCACTTTTGGCGAAGCCACGAGTATGCGGTCCTCATTCTCGAAGGGGGCTTCGCGTCCGCCGTTGAAGAAGAAGGTGACGTGTGCATATTTCTCCGTCTCGGCGGTGTGCAGCTGCTTCTTGCCCTCCTGCGAGAGATATTCGCCCAGCGTGTTCTCCACGTTCTCCTTGGGGAAGAGGATGTGCACGCCCTTGAAGTTGGCGTCGTAGGGCGTCATGCAGTAATACTGCAGGTTGGCGATGGTCTTCATGCCAGCTTCGGGCATGTCCTGCTGTGTGAGTACGATGGTGAGCTCCTTGGCGCGGTCGTTGCGGAAGTTGATGAAGATGACGACGTCGCCCTCCTCGATGCATCCGTTGACGGTGGCGTTGTGGATAGGCTTGATGAACTCGTCGGTCACTCCCTCGTCGTAGCTCTCCTGCATGGCCACAACCATGTCGGTGGCCTGCTTGCCGGTGCCGTTGACCAGGAGGTCGTAGCCCTCTTTCACACGCTCCCAACGCTTGTCGCGGTCCATGGCGTAGAATCGTCCCACGATGCTGGCGATGGCAGCGTCGTTCTGTGCGCAGACGTCGGTGACCTGCTGTATGAAGCCCTTACCGCTCTTCGGGTCGGTGTCGCGGCCGTCCATGAAGCAGTGCACGAAGGTCTGGTTTTTCAGCCCGTAGTGCTTGCCCACCTCGATGAGCTTGAACAGGTGCTCAAGGCTGGAGTGCACGCCTCCGTCGCTGGTGAGGCCCATGAGGTGCAGTTTCTTGTTGTTTTCCTTGGCGTATGTATAGGCAGCCTTCACCTGTGGGTTCTCCACGATGCTGTTGTCCTTGCAGGCGCGGTTGATTTTCACCAGGTCCTGATAGACGATGCGGCCTGCGCCGATGTTGAGGTGTCCCACCTCCGAGTTGCCCATCTGTCCGTCGGGCAGTCCCACGTCTTCGCCGCTGGCCTGCAGCTGCGAGTGTGCGCTGGTGGCTGTGAGATAATCAAGGTAAGGAGTAGGCGTATTGAAGATCACGTCGCCTTTGCCGTGCTGTCCGATTCCCCATCCGTCGAGAATCATCAAAAGTGCTTTCTTTGCCATGTTGTTATTCCTGTATATTAATAATAATGTATCTGAAATAGGCTGCAAAGTTACGAAGAAGAAAGCGAACAGCAAAAAAAAGTTGCATTTTTCTTTTGCTTTTAGTTTGATTGTTAGTATCTTTGCAAAACCCATATTGCAAAACAAAGAATACCATGAAGAAATACGTCTTATTAGCCTTGTGTCTTGCGGTCTTCGCTACTACCTGGGCACTGCCCGTGACGAAAGAGCAGGCCAGGAGCCAGGCCCGCCAGTATCTCCTCCAGCGCCGTCTGCCGGGCAATGGGCAGATTGAGCTGAGCGACGTTGCCAAGTCCACCATCCTCAAGTCGAAATCCACTGATGCAGCGCCCCAGCTCTACTATGTCTTCAATGTGAACGGCAGCGACGGTTTCATCATTGTCAGTGCCGACGACGGCACCCAGCCCATTCTCGGCTGGTGCGACCACGGCCGACGCCCCGGCTCCGCGTCAGGGCATCTACACCATGAGCGGCGTGCGCATAGATGACACCCGTCCGCTTTCGCCCGGCATCTACATCGTCAACGGGAAGAAGAAGATGGTGGACCGTACAGCCCCCGGTAAAAATGCTATGCAGATGGAATAAGGCATAGTTACGCCGCTGTTTAGGTCAGGTTGATACCGCGAAGCGGCCTTAGAAAAAACCAATAAAAACAAGAAAAACAAATAAAAACAATCTTTTTCTACACAAACAGTGCGCAGCCCTTCCCCTCCTTTTCCAAAGGAGGGGTTAGGGGTGGTTTGTCAAAGATGTCCCAACCTATTTACAGTCCCAAAGGGACGGCGGAATACAGGCAGGGGCAACGCCCCTGTATAGCGCAGCACAACAACAAGCCCCGAAGGGGCGGCAGAAGACGATGGTGAGTACCAATCGTCCGATGGTGAGTACCAATCGTCCGATGGTGAGTACCAATCGTCCGATGGTGAGCACCAATCGTCTTCCGTCGCCCCTTCGGGGCTTCGGACACTCTGTCCGAGTTAAAGGAGTTAAAGACAATAGCTTTTCTATGGATTTCCACCCATGTGAGAATCCTGCAGTTTCAAGGCTGCATGGGTTTTAAAAGTTTCCTGCCGAGAAACCATCGGTTTCTCGGCAGGAAACCAAAGGTTTCTCGCCAGGAAACTTTTGCATAAAAGCCCCAGATGGCAACAAGATACATGCTGTACGTATGGAGTGACATAGTTATGGCGCGAAATAGGTCAGTTCGTTACCCGAGTTATGTCGTCCCTTCGGGACTTTTCGCTGCGCCTTGCCCTTCGCGTAGCTCAATGCGCAGCCATCCCCTCTTGAACCCTGCCCTTACGGGAAGGGGTTCTTGCCTTGCAAGCGTCCTTCGGCCGAGCGAGGGGTGGGGTCTGTAACTTCTTCGCCGCCTCATATTCGCTGTTCCTTCTTCGCTGATAAAATATTACAGACATTACAGACCCCACCTCTGCCCCTCCCCTTGAAGGGAGGGGAGTGCCTCACGGAGTTCCTGCGGTGGGCAATGCGATAGCTATTGTACCAAATGAGAAAATTTACGAATTTGTTTTTCTTGTTTTTATTGGTTTTTATTGTTTTTTTCTCAGGCCGCTTCGCGGTATCAACTCACATAGATAGCGACGTAACTATGTCTCATTCATCCGCACAGCACGAAAAATTACGGACAGTTTTAAAACAGTAAAAGTGAGGAGGCGATGAGCACCTGCAGGCTTTATTTTCCTGCGTGCGAACCCGCCAGCACGGCCTCGCGCATTTTCTTCTGCAGGCCGCTGGCAAAAATGAAATCGGTGAGGCGGGTGTTGGTCGAGTCCATGATCTGGCCGCTCTGCCCCTGCCACTCCTTGTGTCCTTCGTAGATGAATATGATATTCTCGCCAATGCCCATGACAGAATTCATGTCGTGGGTATTGATGATGGTGGTCATTTTGTATTCATGGGTGATGGAGTGAAGTAGGTCGTCGATGACGAGCGATGTCTTCGGGTCGAGGCCGCTGTTAGGCTCGTCGCAGAACAGGTACTTGGGCTGCAGGGCTATGGCACGTGCTATGGCCACACGCTTCTGCATGCCGCCGCTGATTTCGCCCGGGAACTTCTGGTCGGCATCTGTCAGGCTCACGCGGTCCAGACACTCCTTGGCACGGCGCTCGCGCTCGCGCAGTGTCATCTGCGAGAACATGTCGAGCGGGAACATCACATTTTCAAGCACCGTCATCGAGTCGAACAGCGCAGCCGACTGGAAGATCATGCCCATCTCGCGCCGCATGAACACTTTCTCTTGCTTTGACATGCGCACAAAGTCGCGCCCGTCGTAGAGCACCTGACCGCTGGTAGGCTCCAGCAGGCCTACCAGATTTTTCATCAGCACCGTCTTGCCACTGCCGCTGCGGCCGATGATGAGGTTGGTGATGCCGTCTTCGAAGGTGGTCGAGATGTCCTTCAGCACGTCCTTTGACGTCGTCGTGCCGTCGGGAGCCGTCTCTTCAAAGCTCTTGTAGAGGTTTTTTACTTCAATCATCTTTCTGATTTGGATGCAAAGATACACATTTTCCTTCATATTATCTCCGTATTCCTTTTTTTTTTCTATTTTTGCGTCGAAATGATGTCACAAAACCAATGTTTGTGCGTATATAGGATAGAATGACGCAAGAGGAATACAAGGACGAAGTCAGGCGCATACGCCCTAAGCTGCTCTCTGTGGCGCGGCGCTATGTCGATGACGACGATGCTGAGGACACTGTGCAGGACGTGCTGCTGCGCCTGTGGCAGATGCTCGACCAGCTGCGCCTGCCCATCGATGCCCTTGCCACGGTGCTGGTGCGCAACCACTGCATCACCCTGCTGCGAAAGCAGCGCCGCGCCGCCGAGCTTCCTGCCGCCACCGTGCCCGACGGTTTCCCCGTCGGAGCCGACGACGACAACGCCGAAGAGTACCTCGACCGACTGATGACCATCGTCGAGCGCCTGCCATCGCTGCAGCAGACCATCCTGCGGCTCCGCCATATAGAGGGGATGGAGATGGCCGACATAGCCAGGCTCACCGGGAGCAACGAGGTGGCTGTGAGAAAAGCACTGAGCCGAGCCCGTCAGGCGGTGAGGCAGAAGTTCCTGAATGAAGTGCCCCCAGAATGAGCAAACAAAAAAGTTACAACGAAATGACCGATAATATCTTGAAGATACGCACCCTGTTAGACCGTTTCTTCGACGGCGAGACGACGGTCAGCGAAGAGCAGGAGCTCTATGCCTTCTTCCGTGAGACCGTCGACCTGCCCGATGACCTGGCATCCTTGCGTCCCATGTTCGTCGCATACGATGCTGCTCAGTCTGTTGCGTTGTCCACGCAACCGGCGAAACGGCCTGCACCTCGTCGCCGTTGGCTGCCCTGGGCTGTGGCTGCCGCAGTCACCGTACTGCTGATGGGAGGTGCCATGCTCCTTTTCAATCGCAGTCAGCAGCCTGTCAGCGATGAAGGTGAAGAACTGATAGCCTATATCTACGGCCAGCGCACCACTGACCCGGCTGTGGTGCTGGCCGAAATGAACGCTACGATGATTGCGATGCAGGGCGATGGCTCCGACGTGGTGGAAGAGCAACTGAAGGCAATGTTTGAATATTAATATAATAATGTATATGAAACGACTGTTGTTTTGTTTATCATTGATGGCTTCTCTCCTGTCGGTCGGCAGTGCTTCGGCACAGACAGGGCTGAAGATGAACGACCTGTTCGAGGGGCGTGTCATCTCGCAGGAGCGCATGGTGGAGACCCGCGTGCGAGGCAAGTCGCTGGAGAAATACCAGTTGACCTACTATCGCAGTGTGCGACTGAACGCCACTGACGAAGAAGCCGTGTATCTGCGCCAGCTGTTGGGACAGGATGCGGATCGGAGCATCGATATGCTAACCTATCGCAAGAACCCTCACCGATGGGACACCTGGACATGTAAGCTGCAAATGCCGTCGGCTGGCAGCAAGAACCGCTTCCTGTGCTTTCAGGAGGTGTGGAACAAAGAGCACGACCAGTGCGAAGTGACCGTCATCTATATGGAGGGCACCGTCGGCAGCTTGGAAGAACTGGAAGAAAAGTTGAAAAATTAAAAGAATAAAAAAATGAAACGTATCGCTTTTTTATCATTTGTCATTTGCTGTTTGTCATTTAGCAGCGTAGCTGCACAGACAGACACGCTCGTCATCAACGAGCCGAACAAGGTAACCATCGTCAGCAACGACTCCCTGCAGCGTGTCATCGTCAACGGCAGGCGTGGCGACAGCGACTTTGTCTATCAGAACACCATCCGCCTCGTGGACGGCAACTACGAGAGCAATGTCAGTATCAGCCGCGACCACTGGGAACTTATCCCTTCTTTGCCAGTAGGGCGCAGCAGGAACACGGCCGATGACGGCACTAACCGTTTTGACCACCGTAACGTGATTACGGCTCACTTGGGTGTCGGCTTCACTGCGCCGACCAAGGCCGACAGCCGCTTGGACTTCTCAACGTTTAAGTCGTGGGAGTTCTTCGCTAATATCATTCAATGGGATCACGCCATGGACCGGCGGTGGCGCGATAAATTCTCATTCGGACTGGGCATCGACTGGCGCAACTACCGCATCACCGACGACATGCTGTTCACGAAGGGAGAGGATGGCAATGTCACCGTCGGCCGCTATCCGCTGGAGTTTGAGCCGAAGTTCTCGCGCATCAAGGTCTTCTCGCTCACAGCCACCCTGCGCTACGAGCATGACTTCGGCTACGGCTTCGCCATTGGTTTCGGCCCCGTGGTGAACTTCAATACCTATGCCTCCATCAAAACACGCTACAAGTTCCTGGGCGAGAAGCAGAAACGGATAGAGAAGAACATCCGCCAGCGTCCCATCACCATCGACTGGATGCTGAACATGAGGATTGCCGATTTTCCCTTCTACGTGAAATACAGCAACGACGACGTGCTGAAGGACGGCGGCATCAAGTTCCGTTCGCTGTCCTTCGGCCTCTATCTGTAATCGATTCAATTTTCGCAAGTTTTGGAGTTAAAGGAGTTAAAGACAATAGCTTTGCTATGGATTTCAACCCAGAGACGAAGGCTGCCAGAGGACGTAGTTGCTGATGCGCACTTCGCCGCCTGCGAATGAACGGTACATAAAAAAGCCCGAAGGGGCGACAGAAACGGTGCACGTGTTCTGTCGCCCCTTCGGGAGTTGTGATGGCAGTTACTGAGTAGAGTTGCTGTCCACCTGCACTGCTTTGGGCAGAGGAATCTCCTCTCTCGGCCCCTCGTACAGGAAGTCGAAGATGCCGTAGCCAATGATTGCCAGCAGCACTGCCAGTATGACCATGTGAATGATGAAGCGTCGCCGTTCCTTGTCGTCAACCTGTCGGCGTCGTTTCTTCTTTGGCGGTTCCTCATCCGACTGTCCTGTAGGCACAAGCATACGTCCTAAGGGCTTCGGTGGATGGTTTTCGGTTACGGGCTCCTCATGCCAGTTGATTCTTTCCATGCTATGTTCGTCTGTTTTTTAGTCCGTGTCATTCTGGTGCTGTCATTCAGCTACGTGTAAACCGGGCGCTCACTTCATCCGCCATTCGCCATTCCTTTCCACCATGGGCACAACAATCTCCTCCTGAGAGGCGTCGTCGTAAGTCATTTTCAGGAAGACCTGCATGATGTGGAGGGCTGTGTCGGGCTCGGCATGCGAGAAGTCGATGTTTCTCACAACGCCGCGCTGCCGCTCCGTTTTCAGCACGTGCTGCTTGTAGAACATAATCAGCTGCTGGCGCTGCTCTTCGTTGATACTGTCAGCGATGACGCGCCCCCTGATGAATTTCTCTGGTTTGTTCTGTATGTACAGCGCCCTGTAGCACTCGAGCGCCACGCCGCCCGCCCGCGTCTCATCGTCCACAGGCAGCGTCTTTGTTTGGTCGGTGCAGCACAGCAGCAGCACCGCAAACAGTCCTGTCAAGATTCTTCTCATGCTTTGTAGGTTCGTGTAAGTCTTTTATTTCTGGCGCACGAAGACGTTGATGGGTGTGCCTGTGAGCGTCCAGTTCTCGCGAATCTTGTTCTCGAGGAAGCGCTTGTAAGGCTCCTTCACATACTGTGGCAGGTTGGCGTAGAAGATAAAGGTGGGAATCTGCGTGTCGGGCACCTGACTCACATATTTTATCTTGATGTACTTGCCCTTGATGCTGGGCGGCGGCGTGGCCTCGATGAGTGGCAGCATTACCTCGTTGAGCTTTGTGGTGCCGATGCGCAGCTTGCGGTTCAGATAGACCTGCTTGGCCGTCTCCAGGACTTTGAAGATGCGCTGCTTGGTCAGGGCCGAGGCGAAGATGATGGGGAAGTCGCGGAAGGGCGCCATGCGCTCGCGGATGGCATTCTCGAAGGTGTCGATGACGATTTGCGACTTCTCCTCTACCAGGTCCCATTTGTTCACCACCACCACCAGCGACTTGTTGTTCTTCTGTATGAGCTGGAAGATGTTCATGTCCTGTGCCTCGATGCCTCGCGTGGCGTCAATCATCAGGATGCACACGTCGCTGTTCTCTATGGCCCTGATGGCGCGCATGACGCTGTAGAACTCCAAGTCCTCTGTCACCTTGCTCTTGCGGCGTATGCCGGCCGTGTCGACCAAGTAGAAGTCGAATCCGAACTTATCGTAGCGTGTATAGATGCTGTCGCGCGTGGTGCCGGCGATGTCGGTCACGATGTGCCGGTCCTCGCCGATGAAGGCGTTGATGATGCTCGACTTGCCGGCGTTGGGCCTGCCCACCACGGCAAAGCGCGGAATGCCTTCCTCCAGCCCGTCGTCCTTCTTGTCAGGCAGCAGCTCCAAGACTTTGTCCAACAGGTCGCCCGTGCCGCTGCCCGTGGCGGCGCTGATGCAGTAGGGGTCGCCCAGGCCCAGCTTGTAGAAGTCGTACTGGTTGTAGAGGTCCTTGTTGTCGTCGGCCTTGTTGGCCACCAGCACAACAGGCAGCTTCGACTTCCTCAGAATCTGCGCCACGTCCTCGTCCCAGTCGGTCACGCCGTTCTTGATGTCACAGAGGAACAGCACCAGGTCGGCCTCCTCCGTGGCGATGATCACCTGCTTGCGAATCTCCTCCTCGAAGATGTCGTCGCTGTTCACCACCCATCCGCCGGTGTCGACAACGGAAAATTCCTTGCCGTTCCAGTCGCATTTGCCGTACTGGCGGTCACGCGTCGTGCCGGCCTCATCGCTCACGATGGCCTGACGGCTCTTCGTCAGGCGGTTAAACAATGTGGACTTGCCCACATTGGGACGCCCCACAATGGCTACTAAGTTTCCCATAACAGAATATTTGGTGCAAAAAGTAGTAAAAATACAACGCTGTTACAACATATTGATTTCCTCTGGTGAGAGATAGGTTATCGCAGCTATCTCTTCAATGCTTTCTCCTCTCTCCTTCATCCTGCGGGCTATTTCCAAAGCCTTTTTCTGCTCACCCTCAGCACGCCCCTCAGCACGCCCCTCAGCACGCCCCTCAGCACGCCCTCCGGCACGCCCCTCAGCACGCCCCTCAGCACGCCCCTCA
>JAEEGG010007051.1_pt1 | contig 26135 bp, 23 predicted proteins | sample 9134161 | NCBI WGS metagenome assembly JAEEGG01 (sample SAMN16246543, study PRJNA631951) | gut metagenome | biome: gut microbiome; feature: rumen; material: CR-attached | host: Bos | place: Iran: Karaj | collected 2018-10 | reverse complement strand
ACGCCGGTCGTTATTATCTGGCCAAACAGCAACGTAGCCTTGGCGTGAGCGAGGAGGAGATCATGAAGATCGCCATCAAGTCGATGGGGCTGGACGACTTGAAGCCCTTTGACCCGAAAGAGAAAGTCATCGAATACCTCATCGAAGATCATTCGCAGAAGAAACTCGTTGATATGACCTGCACTGGCTTCGCCAACGAGACCGCCAGCGAAAGCCCTGCTCCGGGCGGCGGCTCCATCTCAGCCTATATGGGTGCCTTGGGCGCCTCATTGGCTACTATGGTTGCCAACCTCTCGTCGCACAAGCCGGGTTGGGACGACCGCTGGGAGGAGTTCTCCAACTGGGCCGTCAAGGGACAAGCCATCAAGGACGAGTTGCTGGAGCTGGTTGACGAAGACACCAATGCTTTTAACACCATCATGGCTGCTTTCGGTCTGCCTAAGAAGACTGACGAGGAGAAGGCTGCTCGTACCCAGGCTATCCAGGATGCTACCAAATATGCAACCCAGGTGCCTTTCCATACCATGAAGGCCGCTTTCAAGGCCTTTGAGGTGGTTCGTGCCATGGCCGAGACGGGTAACCCGAACTCTGTCACTGACGCCGGCGTAGGTGCTCTTTGCGCTCGTTCAGCCGTTATGGGCGCTCATTTGAACGTGAAGATCAACGCCGCTTCGCTTAAGGATGAGGCCTTCAAGGCGGAGATCCTGAAAGAAGCCGCCGAGATCGAAGCCGCGGCACTGAAAGAGGAGCAGGAAATCCTCGAGATAGTCAACCGCGTTATCCTCGGCTAATTGTTTTTGTCGGCGAAAGAGAAAAGGTCGGCGAATTAAGCGAATTTTGCGAATTTATATGTAAGAATTTGCTTAATTCGTTTAATTCGCCGATAAAAATTCGCTTAATTCGCTTAATTCGCCGATAATATAATTCGCCTAATTCGCCGAAAAAAAATAATTCGCCGAAAAAAATCAGGGGCGGCGCTTGTGGATTCAAAAAAAAGTTCTAATTTTGCAGTCCGAAAAATTTGAAAGGAAGATAGTATGTCAAAGAAACAGAAAGACGCACGTATCAAGGTCATCCTCGAGTGCACAGAGCATAAGGCCAGCGGCATGCCGGGCACCTCTCGTTACTTTACCTACAAGAACAAGAAGAACACGCCCGATCGTTTGGAGTTAATGAAGTATAACCCGATTTTGAAAAAAATGACCCTCCACAAGGAGATCAAATAATTAAGAGTTATGGCAAAGAAAGTAGTTGCTACCCTTCGTACCCTGGGTAAGGAATACAGCAAGGTCATCCGTATGAAACGTTCCGAGAAGACCGGTGCTTATTATTTCGAAGAAACCATCGTCCCCGTTGACAAGGTTCAAGAATTCCTCGCAAAAAGATAATTTGCGTTTTCCAGAAAAAATACAATAGCTTTTCCATGACGCTATGGGAGAGCTATTTTTTCATGTAATATTGTGAAGTTATGGGTTTATTCTCGTTTTTAAGCAAAAAGAAAGAGCAAAAAGAAGACCTCGACAAAGGGTTGGAGAAGACCAAGACCAGCGTCTTCAGCCGTATTTCCCATGCCATCGCCGGCAAATCGAAAGTCGATGACGAGGTGTTGGACAACCTTGAGGAGATCCTCATCACCTCCGATGTGGGGGTGGAGACGACTTTGAAGATCATCGACCGCATCGAGAAACGTGTGGCGAGAGATAAATATGTCGGTACCGCCGAGCTGAACAAGATCTTGAAAGAAGAGATTGCTGCGCTGTTGCAGGAGAACCAGTCGGGCGACGGCACCACCTTCGACATCACGGGCAAGAAGCCTTACGTGATCATGGTGGTTGGTGTCAACGGGGTGGGTAAAACCACGACGATTGGCAAGCTGGCTCATAACTTCAAGAAGGCAGGCAAGAAGGTCGTGTTGGGTGCTTCCGACACCTTCCGTGCCGCTGCCGTGGAGCAACTCAAGATCTGGGCTGAACGCGTCGATGTGCCTATCGTTCAGCAGGGCATGGGTGCCGACCCTGCCTCTGTGGCATTCGACACCGTGAAATCTGCCGTTGCCCAGGATGCTGACGTGGTTATCATCGACACTGCTGGCCGTCTGCACAACAAGGTCAACTTGATGCGTGAGCTCTCCAAAATCAAGTCGGTGATGCAGAAGGTCATCCCTGACGCGCCTCATGAGGTGCTGTTGGTGCTGGATGCCTCTACGGGACAGAATGCCATCGAGCAGGCCAAGCAGTTTATCGCTGCCACCGAAGTCAACGCACTTGCCCTGACCAAACTCGATGGCACAGCCAAAGGCGGCGTGGTCATCGGCATCTCCGACCAGTTTAAGATCCCAGTGAAATACATCGGCGTTGGGGAAGGCATCGACCATCTTCAGGTGTTCGACCGGAAGGCGTTTGTGGATTCGCTGTTTGAGTCGTAATAACTCTCCTGGATATAGTATTATCTATCTATGTCCTCATGTTCAATTTCTTTAAGGGATGCATGAACGCTACTATAAAAAATCGCAGATCAATTCTAAATATCATCACCCTCGGCTGCTCCAAAAACAAAGTTGATTCGGAGCATCTGGCGGCTTTGCTTGAACACCGTTATGTGATCCGCCATGACTCGGACAGGAAGTCGGACGTGGTCATCATCAACACTTGCGGTTTCATCGGCGATGCCCAGGAGGAGTCGGTGGACACCATCCTCGAATATGCCGAACTGCGCAAACAAGGAAAAATCAAGAAACTGTATGTCACAGGTTGCCTCTCGCAACGTTTCAAGAAAGATCTCCAGGAGGAGATTCACGAGGTGGACGGCTTCTATGGCGTGGAGAGCGTGAACCTGATCGCTGCCGACATCCTAAAGGAAGAACCGTCACAAACCTATTGCAGCCACCGTGTGCTATCTACCCCGAGGCATTACGCCTATCTGAAAATCTCTGAGGGATGCAACCGTCGCTGTGCCTTCTGTGCCATCCCTTTGATTCGCGGACCTCATGTGTCGGTGCCGATGGAACATCTGCTTGACGAAGCCCGATTGTTGGCTAAGCACGGTGTGAAAGAGTTGATCCTCATCGCCCAGGATTTGACTTATTACGGTCATGACATCGATGGTAAGTCACATATCGTGGAACTGGTGAAGGCTCTTTGCGACATCGAAGGCTTCGAGTGGATTCGTCTGCATTATGGTTATCCTTTGGGCTTCCCAGATGAGTTGTTGGATCTGATGCGTGAAAACCCCAAGATCTGCCATTATATCGACTTGCCCCTACAACATATCAGCACTCATATCTTGAAGGACATGCGTCGGGGCGTGGACCGTGAGCAGACCATTGGTTTTGTCAAAAATGTCAGAAAACATGTGCCTGACATCGCTTTCCGTACCACCTTCATTGTGGGTTTCCCAGGCGAGACGGAAGAGGACTTTGAGGAACTCTGCCAATTTGTCAAAGACATGCGTTTCGAGAGGGCAGGGGTGTTTGCTTTCTCACCCGAAGAGGGAACACCGGCATACGACCTGCCTGACGATGTTCCGGAGGAGGTGAAACAAGAACGTGTCGAAAAGCTCATGGAGATTCAGCAAAATATCTCTTTGGAACTGAATGGATTGCGAGTGGGTCATTTGGAGAAAGTGCTGATAGATCGTCTGGAAGGCGAATTTTATGTAGGTCGCTCGCAATACGACTCTCCTGAAGTGGATGACGAGATCTTGATTGCTGCTGACAAGGAATTGGAAATCGGGGCTTTTTATCAGGTGAGGATCACACAGGCGGATTATTTCGACTGTTATGCGGAGCTGGAGGAGTGAATTGGTACATTTGTTGATGCATTAATCTGTTTTGGGTTATACCAAAACGGCTTTTTGTCCGTTGTAAGTTATAATAAACAGAACGTGTAGAAATGCAATTTTGGACTGGCTTTAAAGTATTCTTTAAAGGTGTTTTGATGGGCGCCGTCAATGTGGTGCCGATCTCCAGTGGTGCCATTGCCTTGGTTTTAGGCGTTTTCGAGCGTTTTATCAATTCTATTAAGTCGCTGAACCACAAAAACTTCAAGTATCTTTTTGCGGGAGAAGTCACTGAATTTGGTCGAAGAACGGATTTTCGTTTTTTTGCCACCATCATGGCTGGCCTTATGGTGGGCATGGTGTTCACGGCTATCTTCTTAAAGAGCTTGTTGAAGTCGTATGAAGTGTTTGTTTGGTCATTTTTCATCGGCTTGATCTTTGCCTCGGTCATCAACGTGATGAAGAGCATTGAGAAGGTGAGTGTCAAAAATGTCATTATCTTGCTGGTGGCATTGGCAGTGTCCTTCATGCTTTCAATTCATCTGAATCCTGAGTCCAACGATAGTTTTGGCTATATGCTGTTATGTGGCATGGTCGGGGCTACGGGCATGGTGGTTCCTGGCATCTCCGGCTCTCACATGATGTTGCTGATGGGCAACTATGAGCTGATTGTCACGCAAGCTATTCCCGCCTTGACGAAAGCCTCGACGTTTATGTTCGGCTTCCGTATTCTGTTTCCTTTTGTGCTAGGTTCGATTATCAGTATCGTGAGCTTTTCCTATCTGCTTTCATGGCTGATGAAGGACTTCCGAAACGAGACGCTGTCTGCCTTGTCGGGGTTCATGCTGGGCAGTCTTCCCGTGGTGTATCCGTGGAAGGAGCCTTCAGCGGATATGCTCGACTATGTGTTTCATCTGCCTGCCATCAATGGTGAGTTCTTCATCGCTTTGTTAATGGCCGCGATAGGCGCTGTTGCCGTTTACATGTTGAATGTGATGGCAAGGAGAGAGATGAGAACTGAGAGAAAGGTTAGAGGATAAAGGTGGGACTTTCTACCTCTAAATTATAAATCAGGAATTGTTGTTTTTTGGATGAAAGATACAGTCATTCAGGTTGGCTTCGCCCATGACGATGTCGCGGGCGAGGGCATCGCAGGTGGGGGCGCCGCACACGCCGCAGTCTATCTGCGGCAGGTGCACCTTCATGCGCTCTATCTTCTCCATCTTCTCCAGCGCCTTGCTGATATCGCTGTCGAGCACCATCATGGAGCGGGGCTGGACCTCGTCCACACGCGAATGTTCGATAAGGTATTCTTTGTATTTCTCCATCTCGCGGTCGCGGGGCATCTCGCCGTTGCGCTCGCGTTCGGCAGCCTTGCGGGCACGGGCATACATGCGTTCGCCGCAGAGGAAGCGGTTGTCGCAACTGAGCAGGGCGCCGGCACAGCTTTGGTCGCAGGCACGCAACTCGAGGAACTCCACGCCCTCCACCTCGTCGTTTTCCAGTTTGTCAAGGAAATCCATCACATTCTGTATGCCGTCGATAGAGTAGCTGCGCTTGGCGGGGCAGATGCGGCGCTCACCATTGGTGAGGGTGCTCAAGATGGCATCGGCGCTGAGGCGCTGGCGTGTCAGCGGCTTATACTGATGGTCCTTGCCATTGTCCTTCATCCGCTTGTAGACGCGGTTGAAGAGTGAGTTCATATTGATCACACCGTCGATGACACTCTTCTCCTCGCCCACAGGAGCCTTGACAGCAGCCACCTTGGCGGCGCATGGTGTAATATAGAAGAGGCCTATCTCTTCGCGCGGTATGCCACGGCTGACAAGCTCCTCGATGGCATACATGGCACTGAGGTCGAGCGGCACCTTGATAGGCATCACGTTCTCGGCCAAAGAGGGATATTTAATCTGTATCAGGCGCACTATAGCGGGGCAGAACGACGAGATGAGCGGCCTGATATCGGGGTGCTCCTTGGCATAGCGTTCCTTTGCATCGCGATATACCATAGCGGCACTCTCCACCTCCATCACATGGGCAAAGCCCAACTCATAGAGAGTGGCATAGACCTTCGAGACGCTGATGTCGTCGGGGAACTGGCCCATAAACACAGCGGGCAGCAAAGCCACAGAATGCTTATACTGCCGGAAGGCTTCGAAATCGTCGTCCTTGATGGTCACAGCCTCGACGGGGCACACCTCGTAGCACTTGCCGCAATCGACACAGCGGTGTTCCTGGATGGCGGCACGGCCACCGAAGATGCGTATGGCTTCGGTGGGGCATACTTTCATACAGCGCGAACAACCTATGCAGCGCTCCTCGTCTATCTGTAATGCGTGATAAAAAGCCATTTCCTACTTATCTACTTAACTACTGACTACTTAACTACTGGAAGTTGACTTCCATTTCGACAGTGGTGCCGACACCCACCTCGGATGTGACATTCATCTTGTCGACATTTTTCTGCATATTCGGCAGGCCCATGCCGGCTCCAAAGCCCATATCGCGCACCTCGGGACGGGCAGTGCTGTAACCCTCCTGCATAGCCAAGGCTATATCGGGGATACCTGGGCCCTTGTCGGCCACCACCATGTGTATCTTGTCGGCATCGATATCGACCAATACCTTGCCGCCATAGGCATGTGCAATGGCATTGACTTCGGCCTCATACAGGGCCACCACAACTCGCTTCACTATCTGAGGATTGACATTAAGCTGTTTGAGGGTCTTCTTGACCGAGCTGGAAGCCTTGCCGGCGTTCACAAAGTCGCCTTCTATAACTGTATATTCCTGATGCATCTTTCTTTGAGTTTAATGTATTAAGTTTTAAGATTCAAGTGGTCAGGCACCATGCAACTGCCCACCTAAAACTTACAGCTTACAGCTCACCACTAATAAAGCGGTTTCATGCCGGCGCCATAGAGTATGCCGCAGGTCTTGAACATCGAGTACGGGGTACAGATGAGAATCATGTCGTTCTCGTCGGCCAACTCCACCATATCCTCGGTGGGGCGCTTGCCACGCACAAAGATAACAACTTCGAGGTTGGCCATGTCACAGGTACGGATAGTCTGTACATTGCAAAGGCCGGTAATAAGCACAGGGGTGTCCTTAAGAGTGAGCACATCGCTCATAAGGTCGGAAGCGAAGCAGAACTCCTCTTCCCTATCCAGTTTGTCGGCTCCCAGACCGACGGTGGCGCCGAGTTTGTCTACAATTTCCTTTAATGTCATAATACTTAGTGGATTGTTTTTTAGTTATGTTTTGAAAGTGCAAAGATACAAACAATTTGCAATATGGCAAAATTTATTTTCACAGCGTAACCGTTTCCTGCCCCGTCAGGCTGGACAATACAATATTTCAGTTCCACATGCGTTATTATCGGCATGAACAGGATAGAATACCTGAAAGCGGGCGACCGCGTAGCGTTGGCGGCACCGGCACGCAAGGTGAGTCCCGAAGAGATGCAACCAGCCATCGAGGCTTTGCGATCGTGGGGGCTGGAGGTGGAGGTACCGGAGGGACTTTTCGCTTCCGAGCACCAGTTTGCCGGCAGCGACAGCCACCGTGCCGCTCTATTGCAGCGGCAGCTCGACGACCCCGGCATAAAAGCAATCATCTGCTGCCGCGGCGGATACGGCACCGTGCGAATCATCGACCGCCTCGACTTCGCGCGCTTCGCCGAACACCCCAAATGGATAGTGGGCTTCAGCGACGTCACTGTACTGCACAGCCACATACACCGCACCCTCGGCCTTCCCACCATGCATGCCACCATGCCTGCCAGTGGCGACTGGACTCCGGACGGCGAGACATGGAAACCTGCAGTACAAAGCCTGCACGACGCATTGTTCGGCACACCTCTTTGCCACGAATGGGCAGCGCACCCCCTCAACCACGGCGGCCGCGCCAGCGCCCCGGTGGTCGGCGGCAACCTGAGCATTCTCTACAGTCTCTGTGGCTCGGCATCGGCCTTAGACACTCGCGGAAAAATACTTCTAATAGAAGACCTCGACGAATATCTCTACCACATAGACCGCATGATGCAGAATCTGAAGCGTTGCGGCATGCTCGACGGGCTGGCCGGACTCATAGTGGGCGGATTGAGCGACATGCACGACAACACCGTCCCCTTTGGCCAAACGGCCGAGGAAATAGTGGCCGATGCGGTGGCAGGGCATGACTATCCCGTGGCTTTCGGCGCCCCATTCGGACATCTGGGCGACAACAACTTAGCCCTTACATTGGGCATAAAATACAATTTGGAAGTCGGCATATCGGAAAAAAGTCGTATCTTTGCACCCTGAATGCTACTCGTACACGTACCAAAACTGACCAACCGGCTGGGCTACACGCTGAATGTCATATTCAGACACGTACTGCACACCGAGTTCAGCATCACCTCAGACGAGCAATATTTCATCGCTCACGGTGACGCCAAACTGTCCTACGGCCCACGCCGACTGGGCGACAGCCTACACGTGAAGTGCTGCAACATACTATTCGAGACCACCATTGAAGACCAAGAGCCACGTCCATTCCAACAAGACGGGCAGTGGATGCTTTTCCCCGTCTACGGACGTGATACCGACATACCTTTCGACCCCTTTGCCGCCACCTTCTATATGGTGAGCCGCTACGAGGAATACCTGCCCCACCGCGAGGACGAGCACGGTAGGTTCCCGGCCAGCGAAAGCCTGGCGGCGCAGGCCGGCTTCCTGCATCTGCCGGTGGTCGACCAATGGGCCATCATGCTACGGCACCTGATTGAGAGCCGATACCCAAACTTTGAATTTGCACGACGCAACTACCGTTTCGTGCAGACCGTCGACATTGACGCAGCCTGGTGCTACCTTCACAAGGGCGTTTTTCGCACCATAGTGGGTGGACTGCGCGACCTCTTCGTGCGACACGACACTCCCGAAGTACGGCGCCGCATACGTGTACTCCTGGGGAAAGAAGCAGACCCATTCGACACTTTCGACTACATCATAGAGCAACAGCAACGCGCACCAGGCTCACACCTGCTTTTCTTCTGTCTGCTGGCCGACTACGACCAGTTCAACAAACCCTCGTCATATCTCAATCCCCACACACGCGACCTGCTACAACACCTTGGAGACTACGCCAAGATGGGCATACACAACGGCTACTACACCCTTGAACGCCCGGAAGAGTGCGACAAAGAAACCCGCCGCCTTGAAGACATACTGCATCGCACCATGGTGCGCGCACGCCACCACTTTCTGCGAATAAAGCTGCCCCGCAGCTACCGCATACTGCAACACTCCGGCATACGCCACGACTACACCATGGGCTATGCCGACCAAATTGGCTTCAGGGCCGGCATCAGCTCTCCCTACCCGTTCTACGACCTTGAGCGCGACTCCGAGACCGAACCGTTTATCCACCCATTCTGCGTGATGGACACCACACTCCAGAAATACCTCTGCCTCTCGCCCGAAGAGGCGCTGGAGCGATACAAGACCCTCATCGACAGCATCCGTGCGGTCGACGGCGACTACTGCTGCATCATCCACAACCAGAACCTGTGCGAACTCGGTCCCTGGAAAGGATGGAGACAGACCTACGAGAGCATGCTCGACATGGCAAAACCCTGACAACAAATGATAAACTACAAAGAAAAGCTGAAACCCATACGTGCCTTCGTGTTCGACTTTGACGGCGTGATGACTAACGGCGACGTGTGGACATACGCCGACCGCGAGACCGTGCGGTGCGGCAATATAAAAGACGGATTTGCCGTGCAATATGCGGTAAAGAGAGGCTATATCGTGGCCGTCATCAGTGGGGCCACCTCGCTGAGCATCGACAACCGCATGAACTCACTCGGAGTGACGCAGTGCTACACCGGCTGCGGCGACAAGATCAAAACATACGACCAGTTCCTGCACGACAACAATCTGCGCGACGAAGAGGTCCTATATATGGGCGACGACCTGCCCGACTATCCCCTCTTGAAGCGGGCCGGGGTAGCCACCTGCCCGGCCGACGCAGCAGTGGAAGTGAAAAGCATAGCCGACTACATCTCCATACGCGAAGGCGGCAAAGGATGTGTGCGCGATGTGATAGAGCAGGTAATGAGACTCCACGGTACTTGGTTCCACGAAGACGCGGTGGTATGGTAAACACCTCGTCCATCATACGCAAGGAATTCAGCCTTGCCTGCACCGTCATAGGCCTGACGCTGCTTCTTGCCGCGCCTTTATCAGTACTCGCTCAGAACTACTCTTCGACCGACACCGTCACCGAATATCCAAACAAAGGCACATTCTATCACGACAGATTCGAGGGCCGCAAGACCGCCAACGGCGAGATATTCGACCAGAACAAATTCACTGCAGCCCACTGGAAAATAAAACTCGGCACCATGGTGATGGTGACCAACCAGAACACCGGCCTGCAAGTGCTGGTGAAAGTGAACGACCGCTGTCCCAAACGCGGCGTGTTCGACTTGAGCCACCGCGCCGCCAACGCCATAGGCATACGCGGATGTCAACCCGTCACGGTGCGGATACTGCCCGACGGCTACGAAGAGCGATGGGCGGCACAAGACGCCATGTTCGACTCGGTTCACTCGCGCCTCGCCGGCAACATAGCTGCTTCCCAGCCACCAGCACCGACCGTAAAAGCCGAAACCAAAGCCGCTCCCAAAACACCAAAACAGGGCAATCCCCAAGCAAAGACCCAGAATAGCGGCACAGAATACAACATAAGGCTTTGCTACGTAAAGTCGCACGGCGACGCATACTACGAGATACAGAAACTGCCCAAAGCATACCACAACAAAGTGACAATAGATCCTATCGACGACAACGGCATGCTGTGCCTCACCCTCGACGTGACGCTTTCGCAGAGCCAGGCGACCGACCTTCGCCGCGCCCTGCTCCACTCGTTCCCCGACGCCGAGGTGGTGGCCGCCGAATAGCCGAGTCCCGACAATACAGTCCCCGAGAGGCCCTCGACAGAGGGTCTCTTTTTTTTACCCATCCGGAAAGGAAGCATATCCGAAAAAAAACTTTCATCAAACTTATTTGACACTAATCAAAAACCTACTATCGACTACTCGAAAAAAACTTAATAAAACGATGAGTAGTCGAAGAGTAAGGGATGAGTAAGAGTTGGTCCCTGTTTACCACTGATTTCCAATTTATTGAAAAGGCGGTTTTGGGCCGTTTTTCGACCTTTGAACAAACTTTTCATTCGGGTTGCAGGTGCCGTACAAAGACGATTTGGGTACGTTCGCGGGCGCGGATGACGCCAAGAAACCTAATTTTTTAAACTTTTTTTTTGTGATTGAAAAAATATTATTATCTTTGCACATTGATTTGTATCCAGAAAAAAGGATGCCAATCCACGGCTAAAGAACCTATACGAGACTGAAATATAAACTGTTGTGGCAACACTAAACAGACAGAGAACCGAACATCCGACTCGCAAAATAGCGTCATTTTTGGTGATGATGATGCTGTTTTTGTCTGTTTCGCGAGCCCAGAACGAGGGCCAGTATTCCCACTTCATGTTCAATCAGCTTAGCTACAACCCCGCCTATGCCGGTGCATCGGGCGGTCTGTCGCTCACCGCGCTCTACAACAACCAGTGGATGGGACTCAAACTGCAGGCCCCCGTTGCCGACCTCAAACCCGGCGTCACCCCCACCAACTACCTGGCCACCTTCGATATGCCAGTGCGTTGGCTGCACGGAGGTATCGGCCTGACCTTCAACTCCGAATCCATCGGTTATCACCAGAACACCACCATCAACTTCGACTATGCGTTCCGTATCTTCTGGGGCCCCGGCAACCTGGCCGCAGGTGTGGAGTTGAACCTATACAGCTTCTCCTTCAACACCGCCAACCTGCTCGGAGCGAGCGACCTTACGGGCGATTTCGACAACCCCTCAAGCAGTGCCGGCGACCCGTCGGTGAGCGGCGAAATGATGTCGGAATTCATGATTGACGTATCGACTGGCCTCTACTATCAGGTACCCAGTGAGTTCTATGTCGGCCTGTCGGTCAAGAACCTGCTTGGATCGCACAGCGAGCAGCTCCGCTGGACCAATGCGCGCACCCTCTACCTGTTGGGGGGCTACGAATATGCATTCCCCTACAACCCGTCGTTCCGCCTCAAGCCCTCGCTGATGGCAAAGACGGCCGACTTCTCTATCTTCCAGGCCGAGGCAGCGTTGATACTTGATTATGAAAACGCCTTCTGGGGCGGTCTCGGATACCGTATCAACGACGCCTTCACATTCCTCGCAGGCGTCAACTGGAACTTCGCCAACCAACAGTGGCTCAAGTTCGGCGTGGCATACGACCTAACCACTTCCAAACTGGGTACTTTCAAGCCCGGACGCAGTTTCGGCTCACTCGAGATTTTCGTCAACGGCACATTCCGTATCATTGTTCCGAAGCACAACCCGACGGTGTCGCGCAACACTCGCTTCCTGCTATAAATCAACTTTAAATATTCTTAAAAAGAAATAAAATACGAAACATTTTCAAGGAATTCACGTTAAGTAAACAAAAATATATACCGATATGAAGAAGTTGTTTTTCATCTTAGCCGCCTCGACGGTGCTGCTTTACAGCTGCGGCTCCTCCAACAAAGGCGAACTGGTTGGCATGAACGACCGCCCATACTTTGAGGATATCGACCTCAAAGGCATGGTGTTTATCAACCAAGGCAACTATACCATGGGCGCCGGCGTACAGAATGTGACCTACGGCCAGACCCCCCAGCCCCGTAAGATGCAGATTGCCTCGTTCTTTATGGACGAGACCGAGATTACCAACAACGAATACCGTCAATTTGTGAACGATGTGACCGACTCTATCGCCCGCCGTGTTTTGATAGATCAGGGCATGGATGCCGAATACTCCATCAGCGACGACGAATACGGCGAGGCCTATCCCGTGCCGCGCTTGAAACGCAAAACGAAGATAGACTACAAGAACCAGGAAGTCCGCGAAGCCCTGCGCAACGGCGGTTTCTACGACAATGGCATCTACCAGGCCTATCACCGCAATGTCATCGACCCCTCTAAGATTAATTATGAATATTATTATATAGATTATCAAGCCGTGGCCGAGAAGGAGAACGGCGGCAACACCACCGACCAGCTCCGCGGCACTTCTTTCGCCGTGCGCCCCAAAGGTCTGAACAACCGTGCCGGCCAGATACAGCGTGAAGAGGTCAACATCTATCCCGACACCCTCTGCTGGGTTCACGACTATGCCTACAGTATGAACGAGGATTACACCCGCAGCTACTTCTCCTCCCCCGCCTACGATAACTACCCCGTGGTCGGTGTCAGCTGGCGTCAGGCCCGCGCCTTCTGTGTGTGGCGCAGCAACATGCTGAACCAGTATCTCGAGAGCATCAACTACAGCCAGCTCAACGACTTCCGCCTGCCGACCGAGAGTGAATGGGAGTTTGCAGCCCGTGGCGGCATCCAGGCCCAGAGCTACCCCTGGGGCGGTCCCTACGTGCGCAATCCAAATGGCTGCTTCCTCGCCAACTACGAGCCCCTGCGCGGTGCCTATGACGACGACGGTGGCGTGATGACCCTCATGGTCGGACACTATGCTCCCAACGACTACGGTCTCTATGACATGGCCGGCAACGTCAGCGAATGGTGCCTCGACGCCTACAACGAGTCCACCTACCAGGTGGCCAACGCCGTTACCCCCTACTACAACTACGACGCCAAGGCCAGCGATCCCCTCGCCATGAAGCGCAAAGTGATCCGTGGCGGCAGCTGGAAAGACCAGAAATACTTCATCCAGGTGCAAACCCGCGACTATGAGTTCATGGACACCGCCAAGTGCTATATCGGATTCCGCTGCGTACAGCCCTACCTTGGCCGCGTGAAAGGCGACAACCTCCGCACCGCCAGCAATGTGGCTCGCTAAACAGTGCACTATACTCACTTAATGTAAGAAGAAAAATAACACAAATAAGCAAACACAAAAACCATCAGTTATGAGTTTTATTTCCAATCTCGTCCGCAGTAAAGGCTACAAGACCTTCATGGGTTACCTCTATGGTATCGGCGCCGCAGTCGTTATCGTCGGTGCTCTGTTCAAAATCAACCACTGGCCTGGTGGTACTATCATGCTTATCATCGGTATGGGCACAGAGGCTGTCATCTTTACGCTGTCGTCGTTCGAACCGCCACACAAAGAGTGGGACTGGAGTCTTGTATATCCTGAACTGGCCGGCATGGTTGAATCGCCCGACGGCGAGCTCATCGAGGGTCAGACTGCAATTAGCCAAGATCCGCTGAGCGCCAAACTCGACAAGATGCTCGAAGATGCACATATCAGTCCGGAACTCATTGACCGACTGGGTCAAGGTATGCAGAACCTGGCCGACAGTGCAAACTCGATGAACAATATGGCCAATGTAACCGCCGCCACCGACAAGTTCGTCACCAACCTCGACAGCGTCGCCGGTCAAGCCGGCAAACTGCTGCAGAGCATGCAGGGTGCCCCCGAGGCCATCTCGACACTCAGCACCATCTACCAGGAGACTGCCAAGTCGCTTAGCGGTGAGGTGAGCTATGTCGACGAGATGAAAAAGATGTCGGCCAGCCTGAGCAGCATCAACGCCATGTACGAGATGCAGATCAACAATGCTTCGGCACAGATGAACCTCAACAAGGAGTTCGAGGAGAAGATGAGCACCATGCTGAGCAACTTCACCGATTCAGCCGACGGCATCAAGAAATACAAAGAACAGGTCGACGCCCTCACCCGCAAGGTATCAGAACTGAACAATGTCTATGGCAACATGCTTGCCGCCATGCAGACCCGCTTGTAATCACCATACCCTACGTCCAACTAAAACTAATTGTGTAACTAAACGAAAGGAATAGACAATGGGTGCAACAAACTGTCCGGAAACCCCGCGACAAAAGATGATTACAATGATGTACCTCGTGTACACCGCCATGTTGGCTCTGAACGTCTCCGCCGAAGTCGTCGAGGGCTTCCGCTCCGTTGGCACGGCAATGACCAAGAGCAATGAAAACCTACAAGTCAAACTGGAAGACACCTATACCAACTTCCAGCTGGCCTATGACAACAGTCCCGACAAAGTGCGCGAGAAATGGGAACAGGCCCAGCAGGTCCGTGCCATGTCGCAGAAACTTGGTGCCACCATCGACAGTATAGAATACTCCCTCATCGGCAAACTCACATCCGAGGCCAAAGTCAATATCGACCCCGACAATCCCAAGGTAGTCCGCACCATAAAATTCAAAAACGAAGACGGCACCATCAACCTCGACAGCGTTAAAGCTGCTGTCGACCTCGGTGGATTCCGCTGGATGGAAAAAGGACTCGACAACACCAACGATGTCACCCCATTCTTCCTCGGCAGCAAAGCCGAAGGCGAATATGCCCAGGAAGGGACAAATGCCTATCTCTTGAAGCAGAGTGTACTCGAATATGAAAAGTCTATCAAAGACATTCTTGGAGAAGACTCTGTTCACGTGAAATTCGGCTTCAATGTCGACAAGAAAGCCTTCAACAAAGACAAGAAACTTGTCTCCTGGGAGATGCTCAACTTCAACGAGGCTGTTGCCGGTGCCGCACTGGTCACTCTCGTCCGCATGAAGGCGGAGACAATGAATGCCGAGTTCGACGCTGTCAATATGCTTTACAAACAGATAAGCAAGGGCGACCACTCTTTCGACCAGATTACCCTTCTCTCTCGTCCTACCCGCACCTACATCCTGCAGGGTGGCGTATATGAGACCGATATCTTCGTGGGAGCATACGATTCAAAACAGCACTTCACCGCCACCATCAACGGCCAACAGATACCCAGTGGCGAGAACGGTGCTGCCCACTATCGTACCGTCTGCAACACTGTCGGTGAGCACAAAGTGACCGGCTATGCCATCGTTCAGGGTCCTGACGGCGACACCCGCGTCGAGGTGCAGGATGTCTACACAGTCGGTGAACCCACCGCATCTGTCATGCTTGACAACATGATGGTGGTCTACAGCGGTCTTGACAACCCCATCACCATCTCCGCTCCTGGTATCGACAGCAAGAACCTTCGCGTCACTATCGAAGGCAACAAGGCTCCAATACGTCCCGGTGACAAACCTGGTAAATTCATCATCAAACCTACGGCTGGCGTAAAAGGTCTCACCATCAACGTCGATGCCATGATTGACAACAAACAGACCCGCGTCGGCAAGCAGGATGTCAAGGTCAAGACCATTCCCAAGCCCCTGCTCCGATTCAATGGCGAGCTTACAGGTGGCCGTATCTCCAAAAAAGATATCACAGCCGAGAGTGTTGTTGTGCCTATCAAGGATCCCGACTTCCAGTTTGCAGTCGACAATCGTCTGATACGTATCGAGACTATGATTGTATCTATCGGTTCGCGCGAGTTCAATGTCAAAGGCCCGAAGTTCAACGCCGAGATAGCATCCGCCGCCAAGAACGCCAACAAGGGTGACAAACTGAACATCCTCGCCACTGTTATGATGCCCGACGGTGTGGCCCAGACTGTCACATACCAGGCAACGCTCAAGTAACAGCCACTCTACCACAAGGGGTGAATAAAATAGAAAACAGATAAAAATGAACAATATGAAAAAGCTTCTGATCATGATGGTTGCCCTCGCTGCTTTCAGCACCGCAATCAATGCACAAAGCGTCATCGGCCCTGACAATGGCAGCAATCCCAACGATTTCTACCAGAAGGGTATTGTAGTAGGCAAGAAAGCTATGCCCCACCCCTTCATAAGGGAGAGCGACGTGGTATGGACCACCACCATATTCCGCACCATCGACCTCAACGAGAAATTCAACCAGTTCTTCTACTTCCCCGCTGAAGACAAGGAGCGTGCCGACAATCGCGTGAGCCTCATCAACCTTATTATCCGTGCCGTCAACGAGGGCACCTTTGAGGTCTATGAGAACGACGAGATGCTCGAGCCCATCGCCAACCCCATGGTATGGCTGGCCGGTGAACCTTACGAGAAAGAGAAAGACTCAACTGACGCCAATGGCAATCCAGTATACGACGAGTATGGTGACATCTATACCGTGAAATACATGAAGGCACGTGAATTCGACCCCTCGTCGGTCACCAAACTCATACTCAAGGAGTGCTGGTATATCGACAAGCAGGATTCTCGCCAGAAGGTCAGAATAGTCGGTCTCTCTTTCTGGTATGAGAAAGAAATGGCCGTGGGCGACCCCCAGGTGGCAAAAGGTTTCTGGATTCCTATGAACGATATGCGTGTCCGTCAGGTTTTGGTCAACGCCAACGCCTTTGACGAGAATAACGATGTGGTGGAGCGTTCCTACGACGACATCTTCATCCAGCGCTATTTCGACAGCTACATTACCCAAGAGTCGAACACCTACAATCGCTCTATTGACCAGTATCTCACCGGCGAGGATGCCATCCTCGAGTCACAGCGTATCGAAGACAAAATCTTCGATATGGAGAGTGGCATGTGGGAATACTAAATCTATTCTAAAGCAGAAATTTGGGAGTCAAGAGTTGATTAACACCGACTCTTGACTCCTTTACTTTTGTATAATGGCCAACAGACTACTGCGTCAACTACTGCTTACCGCTACAGCAATCGCCGTGGCTACGGTGGCATCAGCTCAGGAGCCTATATTCCGCCAGCACCTTACCGGCGAACAGCAAGCCATTCCCTACCCTTACCTGCGTGAGGCCGATGTTATATGGAGCACCACGCTGTGGAAAACCATAGATCTAAACGAACTATTCAACCAGTATTTCTATTTTCCTAACGACGTCTACAAAAGCCATGGCAAGAAGAGCCTGGCCAACGTACTGTGGGATGCCGTAGTGGCCGATGAAATAACCATCTACGAAGACGAGGACCTGCTCATTCCCATCGACAATGCAGCCATTGTGCGCCGCTTCACCAAACCCGACACACTCATCCTTGAACTTGGCTACGACGACGGTGACGAAGAAGAGTATGAGACTGTCATCAAGCACCGCGATTTCGAGGGCGATGCTGTCTATTGGTACCGATTCCGTGAAGTATGGTTTGTCGGCAAACAAGACACCCGTCAGGACTCACGCCGCATTGCCTTGGCCCCAGTGTCAGAAATATACCGCCCGTTTGGAGATGGCGGACAGGAGATATACATGGGCACCGCACCTCTCTTTTGGGTGCCGCTGCAGGACCCACGCGTACGCAACCTGCTGGCCAGGAACACAGCTTATTTCGACCAAAACAACATTGTACGGCAACCTTCTTGGGACTACATCTTCGTCAACCAGGTTTATAGTGCCTATACCACCAAAGAATCTAACAGCTACGACCGAAGCATAGGCCAGTATCTCACTGGCGAGGACGTACTGTTTGAAGCCGCCGCGATAGAGGAGCGGATAATGGAACTGGAAAGCGACATGTGGGAATACTAACCCCTGCCGACAATGCTGTTGGCGGCATAGTTCCGCCAACGCTCAATCAAATCAGACATGTCTTGCGGCATCTCGCTCTCGAAGTGCAGATGACGACCTGTCGTAGGGTGTTCAAAGCCCAGTATCCTTGCATGCAGAGCCTGCCTTGGACACACCGCAAAACAATTCTCTACAAACTGCTTGTATTTTGAAAACGTGGTGCCTTTCAGTATCGAGTCTCCACCATACGAGGCGTCACTGAACAGTGGATGGCCTATATGACGCATATGTGCACGTATCTGGTGCGTGCGGCCTGTCTCAAGCACACACTCCACCAACGTCACATAGCCAAACCTCTCCAGCACCTTCCAGTGGGTCACAGCAGTTTTGCCATGGTCGTCATCACACACTGCCATCACCCTCCTGTCCTGCGGCGACCGAGCCAGATTCCCCACAATAGTGCCACTGTCTTCTGCGAAATCGCCCCACACGAGTGCATTGTACTTGCGCTCAATGGTATGTTCAAAGAACTGCTTGGCCAGCACCACCTGCGACTCCTCATTTTTGGCGACCAGCAACAGCCCTGATGTGTCCTTGTCGATACGGTGCACCAGATATGGCGTTGTGCCGGTATCCTGCAAGTGATAGAGCAACCCATTGAGCAACGTGCCGGTATAGTTGCCCACACCCGGGTGGACCACCAAGCCAGCCTGCTTGTCGACCACCAGCACATCGTCGTCTTCATACACTATCCTGAAGTCTATCTTCTCGGGCAACACCTCGAACTCATGCGGTGGCTCGGGCAACAAGACGGTGATTACATCCAGCGGCTTCACCTTGTAGTTCGACTTGGCCTCCTTGTCGTTCACTCTCACACAGCCCGCCTTAGTAGCCGCCTGCACCTTGTTACGTGAAATACCTTCAAGGCGCATTTGCAGGTACTTGTCAAGCCGCATGGTCTCCTGCCCACGGTCCACGGTGAACCGGTGGTGTTCATATAGTTCCTGTTGCTCTATATCGGTCAGTTCGTCAGCCATAGCTACTTGATAATAAGTTTATGTACACTGCACTGGCCATCGGCTCGCACCACGCCGACCACATACATTCCTGCCGGGTAGTTCAACCTGAAGTGGCCGTCTGAGGAGGCTTGCAACCTCCTGCCACGGATATCGTAAAGCACAGCCACATCGCCCGGTCGCATAGGGCCTACCGTCGCCTCTGCAGAGGCCGGATTGGGCCATACCGACAGGCTCTCATACCCTTGGGCCAAAAGCCGGCCTCCCACCCCCAGCACTGCCGAAGTGCCGAAGCAGGGACGCAACATCAGCGACCCGCTCAGTATACTCCTCTGCCATTCGGTTCCGGTCAGATAGTAAATCCTGTCGGCGTTGTTGCGACTCCTGTCGAATCCCAAGTTGATGAAAGTGTTGTTTTCCTGCTCAAAGCCCACAAACACACTGCCGTCCACCACCACAGGCTGTTCCAGGCTGTAGCGGTAGAACGGTCCCGTCGTGTCGAACCGCGGTGTCTGGCGCACCGCATCGCGGTAGAGCACCTGACCCGGACGTCCGTCGGTACCGGCTTGCCACACGGTGATATAGAACGGCACCGACTCATTCTCGCCGCCATAGGTGCGGTTGAAAGCAATATCCACTGCTGTCAGCGTATCCTGCACATTGAGGTCGAAGCGGCAGGCCAGGTACAGGTGTGATGCCGTCGAAGTGAGGCCATAGCCGTTCTCCGCCTCGCCATCGTCGTAGGCATAGTAGTTGCCAAACCGTTGCACAAAGCGAAGCGTGTCGTTGTCCTGATGTGCGTCACCTCCCGTACCTTCACGCACCACATGGCATATCGTATACACCCTCTCTTCCTCCCCTTCCGGGAAGGCAAAACCCACGGCCGGGGTGGCATGGGCCGCTGCTGTCTGGTAAGTGCCATTGGGCAGGAACGGCGGTGCATTCTCAAAGCCGCCATCATAGCGGTAGAGTGTGTCGCCACTCTCGTCCACCGCAAACCATGCGTAGTGCGACGCCAAAGGCGATGAATAGAGGTTGGTGATATGCAGCTGCAGCATATCTGCCATATCGCCCGCACGATACTGACGGGCAGGCATGGCGCTGTAGTGTTTCAGCATCGAGGGGGCATAACCGGTGAAAGCCACATCGCGGAACACGGGCTGTCCAGTCACGGTGCGCCCCTGGTCCAACAGCACGTAGTCTATACTCCACTGGTCGCAGTTGCCGGTCATGCCGGGCTTGGCATTTGCGTCGAGGCTGGCGAAGTTGCGGAAACGGAAACGGAAGCAGCTGTCGAAGTAGCCGCTGTCTGTCACCGCCACCGCCACATACTGCCAGTCGCGCTGTGTCTGCGCCACAAGGGTGTCTACACTCACGCCGCCGCGCGACCACACGGTGTGCCACGCGCTGTCGGCAGCGTTGTAGAAGTCGAGCATCAGCGAGTCTGTGCCTTCGGGCATGTCGCCGATGCGTTCCCACAGGTTGCCACGCCCCCCGCCGGGCAGGTAGTAGAAACTGAGCACCACCGAGTCGTGCGGTGCATATCCGTCAAGCCGCAGTGGCTGCGACACCACTGTATCTGCCCCAAATAGCGACGACACGGCGTGGGCATAGAGGTTGCCTGTGGCATCAAGTGCGTCGAGGGTGAGCATACCCACCGTTGGCGGCAGCGGGTCGAACCCGGTGCCTACATATCCGCCGCCCGGCAGCCAGAGTGCCGCCGACGGCACACCTGTGTAAGCTGCAAAGTCGTCGAAGAAAGGCAGCTCGAGCGGAGCCGACTTGCGCTGCGGAGCCGGCGCCTGTCTACCGACGCCGTTCAATGGCAGCAACACCTCCTGCGCAACCAATGTGTCTGCACAGGCTGCCGCCAGCAACGCCAGCATCAGCACGTATTTCAGCCGTCCTACCATGTCCAGTCTTCGCGCGAGTCGAGTTCGTCGGGCGAGGGACGGCCGTCGCCGTATTCGTCTTCTATTATCTTGCTCGAATCCACCTTGAATTCCCTCACCATTCGTTCCACATCGGTGTCTTCGGGGTCGATATACCATAGTTCAACCTCGGTGCCATAGGGATAGTGCGACACACCCGTGTAGTCGGGCTCCTGCTTGTATACCACCGCCTTGTTGCGGTCGCGCACCCCCTTGAAGTGCTCCTTGCCCACGTTGAGCGAGAGCGACAGTATGTCGCGACGGGCACGCTCGGCCGTCTTGCCTATTACAAAGGGCACCACGTTGCGGCCCGAACCGTCGCCAAGGCCTACCACGAGGTCTATCACCGAGCCACGGGCTATCTTCTGCCCGGCAAAGACAGCCTTGCCCTTGCACGACTGGTCGAGGATATTGTTCTTATACGGGTCTTCCACAAACTTCAGACGTCCCACACTGAGGCCAATGCCCATCAGTTCCGACACCGCCTGGCGCACATTGAGGACTGCCAGTTCGGGCATCACAGCCTCTTCGGCGTTGTAGGCCGTCATGGTGAGGTACACCTTACGGCCCTTCTTCACCATGGTGCCGGCCTTGGGGTCCTGGGTGATGATGATGCCGCCCTCCTCGCCAACGCGATATATGGAGTCGAGCACCACATAGTTAAGCTCCAAGTTGTTGGAGGCCATTGCGTCCTCTATCGACGTACCCTCGAGGTCGGGCAGTTCATATTCCTGACCCTGCCGGGCATAGATGCGGATAAATATAAATACCAGCGTCAGTATCACCACACTCACTCCCAGCATCAGCAGCACGTGCAGTGCCCACGGGTGTTTCTTGAAGAACGTTTCTTTTGCCATATTGCTTTTTACGATACTTTGTTTCCATTACAATACCTACACCAGCCTGCCGAGCAGTGTTGCTGCTGTGCAGTCGTCCACCCTCACCCTGCGGTAGGTGCCGGGCTGCGCGTCGGCACGGTCGAAGACAACCACCTTGTTTTGGCTGTTGCGGCCGAAAAGGCGCTCCTTCGAGCGGTGGCTTTCGCCCTCCACCAGCACCTCGTATTCGCGGCCCACCTCCTGCCTGTTGTTCTCAAGCGCTATCTCGCCCTGCAGGGCAATGATCTCGTTCAGGCGGCGCGTCTTTTCGGCGTCGGCTATGTCGTCGGGCATGTGGCGCTGGGCATAGGTGCCCTCCCGCTCCGAATACTTGAACATATAGGCGTAGTCGTAGCGCACGCGGCGGAAGAGGTCGAGGGTCGCCTGGTGGTCTTCTTCGGTCTCGCCGCAGAAGCCCGCTATCACATCGGTGGTGATAGAGCAGTCGGGCATATAGCGCCGTATGGCCTCCACGCGGTCCAGATACCACTCCACGGTATACTTGCGGTTCATGGCCTTGAGCATACGGTTGCTGCCACTCTGCACCGGCAGGTGTATGCAACGGCATATATTGGGGTGCGACGCCATCACCTCCAGCAGCGAGTCGCTGAGGTCCTTGGGGTGCGACGTGGCGAACCGCACACGCAGGCGCGGGTCGACCTTTGCCACCATATCCATCAGTTCCGGAAAACCTACCGTGCCAGCGGCACCGGCAAAGGAGTAGCTGTTCACATTCTGTCCCAGCAGGGTCACCTCGCGGTAGCCGCGCTCGAAGAGGGTGCGTGCCTCGCCTACGATAGTCTGCGGGTCGCGGCTGCGCTCGCGGCCGCGGGTGTAAGGCACCACACAATAGGTGCAGTAGTTCTGGCACCCACGCATAATGCTGATATAGGCCGAAATGCCGTTCGACGCCAGACGCACCGGCTCGATATCGGCATAGGTCTCGGTGGTGCTCAGCTCCACCTCGGCAGCCTTGCGGCCGTCGGCCACCTCGCCCAGCAACGCCGGCAGGCGACGGTAGACATCGGGGCCGCACACAAACGACACATTGTCCTCCTCGGTCATCAGTCGCTGCTGCAACCGCTCGGCCATGCAACCCAGAATGCCGATGCGCAAGCCCTGTCGCCTGTTCTGCAACGCACGCAGCTCTCGCACACGGTGACGCACCCGCTGCTCGGCATTGTCGCGTATGGCACAGGTGTTTATCAACACATAGTCGGCATCTTCCAGCCCTTCGGCCACTCCGTAGCCGGCCTCACGCAACACCGCCGCCACCACCTCGCTGTCGGCGAAGTTCATCTGGCAGCCGTAGGTCTCTATATATACTTTCTCCATCGTAGATAATCGTCCTGTATAAAGATGAAACGCAAATATTATTATAATATTGTGCGCCCCCGCGAAAACATATTCTTATAGCCTGCCGGAGCCTTCGGAGAAACTGAACTATTAAAAGACTTTTTGCCGTCGACAAAATATTTCGTATATTTGCACCGAGATTGTAACCATTAAACCTTGTTGTCATGAACAGGCGAATTCTTTATCCAGTCTTGTTTTTGCTGCTGTCGGCAGCAGTGTCTCCAGCACGCGGGCAGCGGTTCGAATGGGCCACGGGCTACAGCGGATGGGACGGTTGCGAGGTGCGCGGGGCGGTCACCGACAGCCGCGGCAATGTGTACATGATCGGCAAGTTCACCTTCGGTGCGAGCTGGGTCGATGGCGAGGACCTGTATCCCGCGGGTATGGCTCACACGAGCGACGGCTACTACACGGTGATAGCCAAGGTGTCGCCCGAGGGCGACCTGGTGTGGAAGCGGATAATCGCCACTTCGGATTCACCAGACGAGCCGTTCGGCATCAAGATGCTTGGCGACAGCAGCGTGATGTGCCTGGTCCGCGTGGAATTCCCAGGATCTTTGCACCAGCAACTGTACTATCTCGACACAATTGTGGAGATTACCGATATGTATGACTGCAATATAGACTATCCTGTATCACCCAATTATGATGGTTTCGGCAGCAGAAGGACTATGGGCTTCATCACGTTGGATCTTGACGGCAACCTGAAAGAACACCATTTTATCGACGAGACCTATCTTGATGCCGACGGCAATGAATATTGGATGTCTAATTATCGAGCCGGTTCTGGGTCGGCAATGGACTTTATGTCTTTTGATGTCGACCACAGCGGCAATGTATATCTTTGCCAAAGGTCTTGCGATGTATGTCATACATGGGACTATGATGCCGGATGCTTGGTGGAGCATACTGCTTTCAACGGCGACATCAAGGGTATCAGGTATTGGCATAATCGTGATATACCTATAGGCGACATCCAGATAAAGACACCCACACAGGTCTGGTTTGGCCGCATAGTGAAGTTCTCGCCGCATTTCGACACGGTGCTTGCAGTGAAACACGTGTTCGAGGCATCAGATAACCCGGATTTAAGATCATATACAAAAACCATAAGAATAGATAAATATGATAACGTATATATTGTAGACAATTTGTGGCCATCGTGGCTTCGAACAGGAATCCGGCAGCCTTCGGTGATAGCAATTGACACTTCTCTTGGCATCAACCTACATATAAGTGCGAGTCACGACTATAAAGGGTACTTGATAAAGTACGACAGCAACCTTGTTCCGCAATATTTTCTCGACCTTCAGGACAGTGTTGTCGTAAATTCGGATTTTGGTGCCATAACCGAGTTCCATGACATAGCATTTGACTACGACAGCAACTATATGTTTCTTGAAACATCATTGACAACAACAGGGCCAGTAGGATCCAATACACAATATTTCAATATTAACTGTCAGGGTGTCAACCTTGATAATGTAGGCTTCGACCAGACAATGCTAGTGTTTAGTACAGAGACTGGTTCTCCCATATTCTTAAAACACAGTAAAGTTCCATCTGTCAATTATTCAAAATTAAATTTTGATTTTAACCCTGCCAATAGCCGCATTACCTGCGCCAACAACCGTGTTGTGTTCCAATATCATGCGGTGGGCGGAGTCCGTCCGCCTGGGGGACAGGCCCCCTTTAGCGACATCCATCGCTCCACACTTGGACATATCATGTTCGACTATCAGGGCAACTTTATCGACGAAGAGTGCTACTACACCTCGTCGCATGACGACATGCCCGGCCCCGTGCTTATGCACGACAGCTCGATATATTTCATAAGCACCCTGCATAGCAACGCCACCTACGGCGACATCGCCTTCTCGTCCGTCGGCTCCGGCGCCGGCGTGGCCATCGCCAAATATGTCGACACCGCCCTGATGCACCCATACGAAGCCCCACGGGCGGGCATTCCGCCGATGGTGGGCGACAACACCTTGCAGGTGTGGCCCAACCCAACCACCGGCCCCGTCAACATCTCCATCTCATGCGAGCGCATAACGGAGGCCTACCTCACCGATGCGTCGGGTCGCCGCGAGGCGGTGGGGCTGAAGGAGAAATCCGCCTGGTGTCCGGTGGTGGGTACGTCTGGCAAACGCGGCGTGCAGAACGACCAACCCGTCATCGGCGACTACACGCTCGACCTCACCGGCCACCGCGACGGGCTCTATATCCTCACCTTCGTCACCGACAGCGGCGCCCGCCACTCCGTCAAACTCCTCAAATGGTCCTGGGCCCAGCCGGAGTAGCCCTCATACAGAACATCACCGCCAACCACCGTCAAGCCTCGGAGAGGCTGAACCTCGATAACCCCACACTAAGCCGCAAGGCGCAGTGTGGGGATACAAAATGGAGCGCCGGCATCTTGCCGGCAATGCCTCTCCTATGTCCCTACGGCAAATTATTTTATTCTCCTGCTCGCACTTCGTGCTCACGAAATCTCGTAAATCTTGTAAATCTTTCCGCCTGCGGCGTGTCTGCCAATGGAGCGCCGGCATCTTGCCGGCATAACTCTCCCTGGCGGCAATTAATTCTCCTGCTCGGCGAGAAATCATTCTCCTGCTCGCACTTCGTGCCGAGCGTGGTATGCCTGCCGAGCTTGATGAGGCAAATCTATAAATCTTGTAAATTATTTCCGCCTCCGGCGTGTCTGCCAATGGAGCGCCGGCATCTTGCCGGCATAA
>JAEEGG010007047.1_pt1 | contig 26141 bp, 22 predicted proteins | sample 9134161 | NCBI WGS metagenome assembly JAEEGG01 (sample SAMN16246543, study PRJNA631951) | gut metagenome | biome: gut microbiome; feature: rumen; material: CR-attached | host: Bos | place: Iran: Karaj | collected 2018-10 | reverse complement strand
AAAGAGACTGCTACTTGGCGATGAGGCGTTGGCCCTGGGAGCGTTGCACGCTGGACTGTCCGGTGTATATGCTTATCCGGGAACCCCGTCCACCGAAATTACAGAATATATACAGCACAGCCCTCTTGCGAAGGAACGCGGAGTTCACAGCCGCTGGTGCACGAACGAAAAAACTGCGATGGAGACTGCGCTCGGTATGTCTTATGCCGGCAAGCGGGCCCTGGTGTGTATGAAGCACGTGGGTCTGAACGTCTGCGCCGATCCCTTCATCAATTCGGCCAGCACGGGCGTCAACGGAGGTCTGGTGGTGCTGAGTGCCGACGATCCTTCGATGCACTCGTCGCAGAACGAGCAGGATTCGCGCTTCTACGGGAAGTTTGCGATGGTGCCCATTCTGGAACCGTCGAATCAGCAGGAGGCTTACGATATGATGTCTGTGGCCTTCGAGCTTTCTGAAGCTCTGCAACTCCCTGTGCTGATGCGCCTTGTGACGCGACTGGCGCATTCGCGGGCTGCAGTGGAGGTGCGTGGCGAGGCCTGCCCCGAGAATCCTTTCAATCCTGACAAGGACCTCAGCCGCTGGGTGCTGATCCCTCTGAACGCGCGCAGGCAGTACGCCAAGCTTGTGTCCCTCCAGGACCGCATAGGCTGCTGCTCTGAAGACTCGCCCTACAACTGGCTGGAAGGCCTGGATGCAGCCCCGGCAGCTGCCGCAGCGGACACACCCGCGACACCCGCGACATCCGCAGCCGCCCCCGCTACACCCGCCGCTCCCGCCCCGACCCACCCCTTGGGCATCATCGCCGCGGGCATCGGATATAACTACGTAAAGGAAACTGCCCCCGCAGGCATCCCCATACTGAAAATCTCGCAGTACCCGCTTCCTGAGGCCAAGGTCAAGGCGCTGGCGGCGAGCTGCGCCAAGATACTCGTCGTCGAAGACGGCCAGCCGTTCGTAGAGGAGAACGTGCGCGGAATACTAGGTGCCGGCTATCCGATTGTCGGCAAGCTGGCCGGCCGCCGTGCAGACCAGGGCGAGCTTGACACGACCCGTATGCCCCTGACCGGCGAGCTGATCCACGGCTGCCTGCCCCGTATGGGCGAGCTGACCCCCGACAGCGTCGCTTCGGCCCTCGGCGTGAAGTGCGGTCCCGTCTTCAGCCCCGCCCGCAACGTAGCCCCGCGTCCGCCCCAGCTCTGCCAGGGCTGCGGCCACCGCGATGTATTCGCCGCCCTCGGCTTCGTGGCCAACGAGTTTCCTGGTTCGAGGATATTCGGCGACATCGGCTGCTACGCCCTCGGCTTCCTGCCTCCGTTCAGGGCTCTGGAAAGCTGCGTCGATATGGGCTCGGCCATAACTCTGGCCAAAGGAGCCGCAGACGCTGGAATGTTCCCTGTGGTGACAGTTATCGGCGACTCCACCTTCACCCACTCGGGTATGACCGGCCTGCTGGACGCTGTGAACGAGAACAGCCCCATCACCGTGATAATCAGTGACAATTTCACGACGGCGATGACTGGCGGACAGGACTCAGCCGGCCTCAATAAGTACGAAGCGATATGCCTGGCCCTCGGTGTGGAGCGCGAGCACCTGCACCTTGTCGTGCCGCTGCCCAGGAATATGGAAGAAATAACCCGCATAATCAGGGAAGAGATGGCCTACAAGGGCGTATCGGTGATCATATCTCAGCGCGAATGTATGCAGACCCTCGGCCGCAGGATGCGTGCTGCCAAGAAAACGGAAAGCAAATGAAACTCGACATAAAACTCTGCGGTGTAGGAGGGCAGGGGATCCTCTCCATCGCGACGATAATAGCAGAAGCGGCGACAGCCGCAGGCCTTCACCTCAAACAGGCCGAAGTGCACGGTATGAGCCAGCGCGGCGGCGACGTCCAGAGCGACTTGCGCCTGTCCACGGAACCCATCTGGAGCGACCTCATAGCCCGCGGCGGCGCCGATATGATCCTGTCGATGGAGCCGATGGAAGCCCTGCGCTATCTGCCGTACCTGGCTGCGGACGGCATCATCGTGACGTCTTCGAAGCCGGTGGTCAACATCCCCAACTACCCCGACCAGGCCGCAGTGCTGGCTGAGATTGACGCGATGCCTCACAGCGTCCGCCTCGACATCGAAGAGATGGCCCGCGACAACGGCCTGCCCAAGAGCGCCAACGTCGTGCTGCTCGGTATGGCCGCCCCCTTCATCAAGCTGCTCGAGCCGCAGCAGCTGCGCGACGCCGTGGCCCGTGTCTTCGCTCCCAAGGGCGAGGCGGTGGTCGCAGCGAACCTCAAGGCCTTCGACCTCGGCCTCAACCACTCAAAGAATCAGTAAGCACCACAATACAATGATCTGGAATCCCACAAAAGAATGTATGAGCCGCGACCAGATGCGCGAGCTGCAGGGCAAACGGCTCCACAAAATAGTCGAATACGTCTATCACAACGTTCCCTTCTACCGCAACAAGCTCCAGGAAATGGACCTGACCCCGGAAGACATCACGACGATAGATGACATCGTCAAGCTGCCCTTCACCACAAAGAAGGACCTTCGCGACAATTATCCTTTCGGCCTGCAGGCGGCTCCTGCCAGCGAGATAATCCGCATCCACGCTTCAAGCGGCACCACCGGCAATCCTACGATCGTGGGATATACCCGCAAGGACATCGGCGTCTGGAGCGAGTGTATGGCCCGCAGCCTCACCGCGTTCGGAGTCACCCGCAACGACATATTCTCAGTCGCATACGGTTACGGCCTGTTCACGGGCGGTCTCGGAGCCCACAACGGAGTGGAGAAGGTGGGAGCGTCGGTAGTCCCGGCATCGACCGGCAACACCGAGAAGCACGCCCGCCTGATCCGCGACCTCGGCATCACCGGCATCGCCTGCACGCCGTCTTACGCCCTCTACCTCGCGGAGACGATGGAGAAGATGGGCATAACCAGGGACCAGATCAAGCTGCGCACCGGAGCTTTCGGCGCAGAGCCCTGGACCGAAGGTATGCGTCAGGAGATCCAGAGCAGGCTGGGCCTCAAGGGCTACAACATCTACGGCCTGAGCGAAATAATGGGACCCAGCGTCAGCTACGAATGCGACGAGCAGCACGGCTCCCACATCAACGAAGACCACTTCTTCCCCGAGATAATCGACCCCGTGACCCTCGAGCCGCTGCCCGCAGGTCAGACCGGAGAACTCGTGTTCACCACCCTCACCAAGGAGGGAATGCCGGTGCTGCGCTACCGCACCCGCGACCTCTGCTCGCTGATGGAAGGGGAGTGCCCCTGCGGCCGCACGAATGTCCGTATGAGCGCCATCCAGGGCCGCAGCGACGATATGCTCATCATCCGCGGCATCAACGTCTTCCCGAGCCAGGTTGAGAGCGTCGTGCTCACGATGGAGGAAATCGCACCCCGCTATATGCTGGTCGTCGACCGTGTCAACAACCTCGACACGCTGACCGTCCAGGTAGAGCTTCGTCAGGATTATTTCACTGCCACGATGGACACCCCGGCAGCCATCGACGAGCTCAGCAAGAAACTCTCAGCCAAGCTCAAGAGCGTGCTCAGCATCGGAGTCAAGGTGCAGCTCAAGGCTCCCGGCACCATCGAGCGCAGCCAGGGCAAGAGCACCCGCGTGGTCGACAAACGTAAATTGCAATAATTAAAAACAGCATATTATGACTATTCCGCAACTATCCATCTTCATCGAGAATAGCTCCGGCACGCTCATCAAAGTGCTGGAACTCATCAAGCAGTCTCACATCCAGATGATTGCCTGCACTATCGCCGACACGGCGGAATACGGCATTTTCAGGATTATTTGCAGCGAGCCCGACAGGGCTTACACCGAACTGAAGGCAGCAGGAGTGGCAGTGGCGCTGTCGGAAGTCTTCGCCCTCGAGCTTGACAACCAGCCCGGCGGAGCGGCTGACGTGGTGCGCATCTTCAGCGACGCGTCCATCGGCATCACCTATATGTATGCTTTCCTCTACAAAGGCAACGGCATCCTCGTCTTCCGCACCGACCAGGAGCAGGAAGCCCGTGAAGTAATAGCAGCCAACGGACTGCACTACCTCACGGCGGAAGATCTGGCCTGATCGCGCATTGAGCTTTATGTAAAAGGAAAAGCCGTCGTTTTTCGCGACGGCTTTTCTTTGTTATCTGCCATTTATTCTTCAATTATTTGCCGGCTGACAGGTATTCCTGCAGGGCTTGGACGTAGTTGCTGAAGGCCTCCTGGCCTGCTTCTGTGATGCGGCAGGTGGTGCGGGGCATCTTTCCTTTGAAGCCTTTCTCCACGGTGATGTAGCCCGCCGCACAAAGTTTGTCGATCTGCACGCTCAGATTTCCGGATGTCGCGCCTGTCTGCTTCTTGATGAAGGAGAAGTCCGCGTCTTCGACACCGGCGAGGATGGACATCACGGCCAGCCTCAGCTCCGAGTGAAGGATCGGGTCGAGTTTCGGAAACATAGCTGTTATTTGTATTGAAGTTTGATTACAAGACCGGTGACTGCGAGCAGGAGTCCGCCGAGGGTGAAGAGAAGCAGTTGCGCTTCAGACTTCAGCAGAACTGCAGCGACTGCGCCGCCGATACCCATTATCATACCTGCGATGGCGATGGGCCAACTCTTCAGGATAACTCCCGAGATGCACTCTGCAAGACCGAGCAGCAGGACGATGATGAGAGTGATGTTCATCGGAACTGCGAAGATTGCGATGGCGCTTAGGACTACTGAAAAAAAGCCGAAAGCCGCCCAGCTGAGACCAAGAAGACGGCTGATTTCATTCTTCGGTTCAGCATCTTTCTTGTTGTTGACAAGAGCAGCGGTTCCGTAGCCGATCGCAGGCATAGCGAACCATAGAAGGTTCCAGTTAGCGCTGCCGGTACTGTGCCAGAGGAAGTAGATTACGAGAGACAATACAGTCAGTAATACGCCCCAAAGGATAAAGTGCTTTGCGTTGGTGCGGAGAATAACCCTGCGGCTGTTATTCATCGTTTCAGCGATGAGAGCCAGGCTTTCGCTCGCTGTCATTTCTTTGTTCTGTTCCATAGTATTAATAATTTATCAAGTTTTCCGGCCGGGTCCAGCTGCGCAGTCTGTCCTAACCGCATTGCAAAGATAAAGTAGTTTATAATATAAACCAAATTATTTTGTGAATTTTATTGAAAAATTTTGCTCGTGATTTGCAATAGTCTCATTTTCAGTGCAAAACATAAACATCTCCCCATCAAAAAAGAGGGGAGGTGTTTGAGCTTCCGACTGAAAAACCGGGGTTTACAGATCACGGGCTTTCCACCCGTTGATGGCCAGCAGATGAATCTTCCTAACCATGCACGTCAATCTTCAGATAGCGTGGAACTCTTTTCTTATAATCGCGGTATTCTTCTCCGAAATCCGCTTCGAGGCGTTTCTCTTCTGAGCGCACCTGAAGGGTGAGCAACACCACCTCGACTGCAAAAACGATCAGCGGCCAGAGGCTGCACAGCCACAGCATAACGCCGATGTCATAAATGTATATGCCAAGCAGCATCGGATTGCGGGAAAAACTGTAAGGCCCGCAAGTCATCAGATGCTTCGTACGCGGCGCTACCTGATGATTGTAGGCATCGAAGGGGTTGCCCTCGCCGACCTTTTTCATATATACGATCGACCAGATACTCAGAGCAAGGCCAACGGCAGCAAGAATAGCTGCGACTACAGCTACACCTGTCTCAGGCACCCAGGGAAAGGGTCTGCCGGATACCAGCCACATAAGGGCCGGAATGCCAGCCACAAACACCAGGAAGCCTAAGATATATCCAAAAGCATTTTTCATGACATCATTAACTTTTCTTGGTTCCGAACGTCATTAATTATACAAATTTACTTTTTTTGCCAACCTTTTAGAGTGCATTTGCGTTTAATGTGTGTAGTATTTTTGAAAAAGCTGCGTCTAATAAGCAAAATGCAAACGAAAGAAAAGATGAAAAGATTGATTTTAGCAACGATGATGATGCTGGCCGCACTGACGGCCGGCGCTAAGGAAGATTGGAAAGGTAAGGTTGTAGACGCCAAGGGAGAACCGGTGCCCTACGCAAACGTGGCAGTGCTGTCAAGAGCTGACTCAAGTGTAGTCTGCGGCGCAGTGACGCAAGATGACGGCACATTCAATATAGTGACTAATGAAACCGACGGCATAATGATGGTCGTGATGATGGGCTATCAGACGCAGTATATGACGCCTGTGGACGGAATGGTCATCACCCTTCTTGAAGACACTCAGCTGCTGGAAGGCGCAGCGGTTTCTGCCGTGATGCCGAAAACCAAACTGACCGGCGAGGGTATTCAGACCAACGTGCGTGGCTCTGTGCTGGAGCATTTGGGCGATGCCAACGATGTGCTGTCCAAGACTCCCGGCATCGTCAAGGGCCAGAACGGCATCGAAGTGATCGGCAAAGGCACCCCGCTGATCTATATCAACGGCCACAAGGTGACTGACTCAAGCGAGCTGCAGCGCCTGCAGAGCAACGAGATCCAGAGCATCGAGGTCATTACAAACCCCGGAGCGCAGTACGATGCCACGGTGCGCAGCGTAGTGCGGATCAAGACCATCCGCCGCCAGGGCGACGGTTTCGGCTTCAATCTCAACCTCTCTGACGCCCAGTCCCTTCGAAGAGCTGATTTCAACGACCAGTCAGCTCACGTGAACTTGAACTACAGGACAGGTGGAGTGGACATCTTTACCAGCGTCGAGTATAACAAGAACAATATCCTCCAGCTCAGCGACGCTGAGAAGAGAACCAGTTCTTCACCGGTATTCCTCGACAAGGCTACCATTGACGCTGAAGCATTGGCTCGCAGCATAGGCGGCAGCAGCGGCATCAACTGGCAGATTGCCGACGATCATTTCATCGGCGGAAAGGTCGAATGGGGCCATAATCTCAGCCTGAAGGAGCAAACTCTCATATCTGACCTGGTGTCTCGCGACGGCGTCGTGGTTGACAACATAAAAACGCTCACAAAGGACACTTTTGGAGATGTCGCTCCTTACAACATCGGCACCAACTTCTATTACAACGGCACGGTGGGCGGCAAGCTGAACATCGACTTCAATGCTGATTATTTCACCAATGTCAGCACGACTGTCAGCAATTCTGACGAGACCAGCGATATGACGCACGACGCGAAGGTAAGCACCAGTTCCGACAGCCGGAACAAGATGTACGCCACCAAGCTTGTCCTGTCATACCCCATACTTGCCGGACAGTTCCAGATTGGTACCGAGGAGACTTTCTCACGCCGCACTGACAAATACACCCTCACCGGCATTCCCGTGCCGGCTTCGGATGCCAGCGTGAAGGAGGACAATATCGCCGGTTTCGCATCATACGCCTTCTATCTGCCCAAATTCGGCCAGATGAGCGCAGGAGTCCGCTATGAGCACGTCAATTACGTCTACGAGGATGCTCTGGGCCATCAGAACGACATCAAGCGCTCTTACGGCAACTGGTTCCCGACAGTGTCTTACTCCAATGCTTTCGGTCCTGTACAGCTTCTGCTGAACTACAGCACCAAGATCCAGCGTCCGGACTTCTCCAATCTCTCAAGCGCCATCCGTTACAACAGCCGCTATCTGTGGCAGAGCGGCAATGCAGCCCTGCAGCCTCAGATTATGCACGACGTGAGCCTGACCGCCTTGTGGAAATTCGTGACAATCGGCGCCACTTACTCTCACGTCGACAAAGCCATCGTTATGTGGGCCAGCCGTTACAACGATGAGGGTGTGCTGCTTGTCAAACCCCGCAATCTGGATGAGCCTTTCCGCTATTTGTCGGCTTTCGTGAACTTGACTCCTACGATCGGCCCGCTCTCTCTGAACTATACTTTCGTCGCTCAGCCCCAGTGGCTTACCATCAACGCTCCCGACTCAAGCCAACCCTCCGGCATAAGGCAGACTTCATTCAATGACAAGCCTATGTTCATAGGTCAGTTGTTCAATACTCTGAGTCTGAAGGGCGGCTGGCAGTTGGAACTCGGTGGAGTTGTCTACAGCCGTGGTTACAATCAGAACATGTACCTAACCAATGTCTATTTCGACCTCTCTGCCGCTATTCAGAAGACTCTTCTCAAGGATGGTTCTCTGGTACTGCGTCTCGAGGGCAAAGATTTGGCTGGAATGGGCCACAACGATGTTGCCACCGATTTCGGCAACTATAAGGTCTGGCAGACGAACATAATGAACACTCAGCTTGTCAAGTTCTCTGTCCGCTACATCTTCAACGCCGCTCAGAGCAAATATCGCGGCACCGGCGCCGGCAGCGATTCCAAGAACAGGATGTAGGGAGGGCTTTATGTTTTAAGCTTTGGTTCAGACGATTGCAAATCACGCGCAAAAATGCTATCTTAGCGTGATACAAATCTGAACCACCTTACCTATGAAAAAAATACTTCTGATTATGGCTTGCGCGTTTATGGCTGCGTGCTCACACAAACCCGCAATAGACGTCCAGGCGCACCGCGGAGGCGCCGGGCTGATGCCTGAGAACACGATTTCGGCAATGAAGAACGCCCTCGACCTGGGCGTCAATACACTCGAGTTCGACCTGCAGCTGTCGAAGGACGGCGATGTCGTCGTCTCCCACGACAGTTATTTCCATCCCCGTTACTCCATCCGTCCCGACGGGACTCCCGTGATGGATGACGAGCCTAAGGAATATCTCTACACGATGTCCTACGACAGCATTGCAAAATACGAGGTAGGACTCAGGACGGTGACCCGCTGGCCGACGCAGAAGAAAATCCACGAGGTGAAGCCCCTTGCAAGCGAGCTTATAGACGTGAGCGAGGCTTATGCGAAGGAGATAGGCCTTAAGCCCGTGAACTACAACATCGAAATCAAGTCGTGGCCGGGCGAAGGAGAGGGAACTCTCTGGCCCGACTATAAAGTTTTCTGCGACACCTGCGTGCCGCTGCTGCTGTCCAAGAACCTGGGCGACCGTCTCATCGTGCAGTGCTTCGATACCCGCGCCCTGAACTATATGCACGCCAAGTGGCCGCAGCTGACCCTTTCATATCTTACTGAAGCCGAAGAAGGGGGAGACATCGAGAATCTGCTCGGGAACCTCGACTTCAAGCCGCAATGGTGGAGTCCCGAGGCCAGCGTCGTGACTCCTGAGAATGTGGCGTGGTGCCACAGCCACGGCATCGGCGTCGTCCCCTGGACCGTCGACAACCCTGAAATGATGCGCCACCTCGTAGACTGCGGTGTGGAAGCCATCATCTCCAACTATCCTGACATACTCATCCAGACAGTAAGATAATGCTTAAATTCCTCAAGCAACCCGAATATAAGCCTGCACAGACCGGCCCCGAGGCCGACGCCAAGTACAAACGTCTGAGGCTGCAGGTGTTCATCGGCGCCTTCATAGGCTACGCCGGCTTCTACCTGGTCCGCAAAAACCTCTCGATGGCCATCCCGGCTATGGTGCCGCTGGGCTTCCAGAAGACTGAGCTCGGCTTCGTGCTGGGTCTCAACGCCGCCGCATACGCCCTTTCTAAATTCCTGAACGGAAGTGTGTCCGACCGATCCAACGCCCGCGTGTTCCTGCCTATGGGCCTGATCCTGACCGCCATCTCAATGTGCTTTATGATAGTCCCCATCCAGTTCATAGGCGCTGAGAACAAAGGCCTGGCGATACTGGTAATGGGCGTGCTGAACGTCCTGGTCGGCTGGTTCAACGGTATGGGCTGGCCTCCCTGCGGCCGTGTGATGACCCACTGGTTCTCTCCCGGCGAGCGAGGCACAAAGATGAGCATCTGGAACTGTGCCCACAATGTCGGCGGAGCCCTTGTAGGCCCTATGGCCACATATGGCGCAGCCTGGTTCGGCAGCTGGTTCTACGGCACTCACGAAGAGCTCTACTTCCTCATCGGAACCTTCGCGTTCCCCGCTGCGGTTGCCCTTTTCATCGCCCTTCTGGCCTACGTGCTGCTGCGCGACACGCCCCAGTCCTGCGGCCTGCCGTCAGTAGAGGCCTGGCGCAACGACTATCCCAAGAACTACTCCGAGAAGCACGAGCAGACCCTCACCGCCAAAGAGATATTCTTCAAGCACGTCCTCAACAACAAGTTCCTGTGGTTCATCGCCCTGTCGAACGCCTTCGTCTATATGGTGCGCTACGGCTGCCTCGACTGGGCGCCGACCATCCTGACCGAGAAGGGCATCGACCTAAAGAGTGCAGGCTGGGCATATTTCGCATACGAGTTCGCGGCCATTCCCGGCACGCTGCTCTGCGGCTGGCTGTCCGACCACCTCTTCAAGGGCAAGAGAGCCCTTCCGACCATCCTGTTTATGTCGCTGGTGATGGTGTTCGTGATCCTCTACTGGGCGTTCATCGACAACCTGACGGTGGTCATCATCTGCCTTATCGGCATCGGCTTCTTCATCTACGGGCCGGTGATGCTAATCGGAGTGCAGGCGTTGGACCTCGCCCCGAAGAACGCGGCCGGCACGGCAGCGGGCCTGACAGGCTTCTTCGGTTATTTCCTCGGCACCTTCCTGCTGGCCAACACGGTGATCGGCCTCGTGGCCCAGAAAGCCGGATGGAGCTGGACCTTCGTGCTGCTGATAGCCGCCTGCCTGCTGTCCATATTCTTTATGGGCCTGACAATGAAGGAGGAAAAACGCTGATCTGATGAAAAAAGCACTGATACTGGCCGCACTGCTGGCCCTGGCCGCCTGCACGACACACAAGGAGACGATTCCGCCGGCCCCGGATTACAACAGCCCCGAGGCGTGGTACATCGCTGACCGCGGCGGGGACGTGGACCTGTTCTACATCTGTTCTACGTGCACATTCGACTACGAGAAGGACGGAGCCGCCGTCCACTATTCCTGGGGTTCAGATTCGACGGCCTGCCCGGGCCTGACGCAGGAGATGGAAGGGGTGGACCGCATCCTGTCCGGCGACCTTAACTTCTACTCGCCGTATTACCGCCAGATAACGATGGAGACTTATCTTGACAATCAGCTGATAGCTGACCGCTTCCCCCTGACTATGGAGGATGTCTCCGCCGCATTCGACTATTATATCCAGAACTATAACGAAGGCAGGCCCTTTGTTCTGGCCGGCTTCAGCCAGGGCGGACAGGCCCTCGTCGAGCTGCTCAAGGAGCTGCCGGAGAGCCTGCACGAGCGGATGGTAGCTGCCTACGTCCTCGGCTGGAAGATCACTGCCGAAGAAGTGGCCGACTATACGTCGATAGTCCCTGCGACAGGAGCGGACGACACAGGCGTCACCATCTGCTACAATTCCGTCGAGGATCCCGAGGATGCCACACCGCTGGTGAGCGAGGGCAACGCAGTGGCCATCAACCCTGTCAACTGGGTGACGGACTCGACTCCTGCGGTGCTTTTCGACACCCTCACAGTGACGCTGGACCAGGAGACCAAGCTGCTGCTTGTGGACGGCTTCAAGGGCACCGGCTACGCCTGGAAGCCTTATTTCAAGGACGGCTGCTACCACACCTTCGAAATCCGCTGGTACGGCGACAAGCTCAAGGAGAACATAAAAAACCGCTGCCAGAAATTCCTGGCAACGGTTTCTCGTTAGTTTTATCTGAAAACCGGCCGGCTATCTCAGCGGCTGGAGTTCCATATAGTCGATATCCGGAATACCGCTGCGGTCGTTGGCGATCCTGATGGTATTCAGGCCGGGCTTGAGGTTCACTGTGACTTCAACGTCCTGCCAGTCATCTGCGGCAGCTATCCTGACCTGACGGGCTTTGTCCGGATTGTCGGACAGGTAGATCATATTGCCGCGAGGTTCGTTGGTCAGGCAGCGCAGGGTGAGCTTGTATTCGCCGCCCTTGGGGCTCCAGATGTCGCGCCACTGTATGTCGTTGGTGGGCTTGAATCCGAGTTTGGTGACAGCCACGCCGCCGGAGCAGCCCTCCACCGGAGTGTAGGTTGCAGTCTGGAAAGCCTGGTTGTTGTAGAGTTCCTGGTAGTCGCTGAGCCAGGCTGTCTCGGCTTCGTAACGGACGCGTTCCAGACGCTGCTTTGCGGCAAGACGGTAGATGCGGGTGCCGTGGGCAGGAACGTCGGCTTCAAGACGGTCGGTGACCGTGCCGATGTCCTTGCGCTCGAACAAGTCGCGTACCTGCGCTCCGCCAGCCAGGTCAAGGTCCTTGAGGTCGATGCCCATATGGCAGGGCTCGTCGGCAGGATTGTAGAAGGCCACTGCGCGGATGCCTGAGAAGCGCTCCTCGATGTCTTTCACAAACACGTAAGTCTCACCGATGTGCTGGACTACGTAAGCCTGCAGGCCCAGAGGGTCCTGGTCGAGGGCGATGAGGTCGCGGTTGGTGAGCAGGTCGAAGGCCTCGGAGCGAAGTGTGGTCATATCGCAGCCGATAAGCAGGGGAGAAGACATTATGCACCAGATTCCGAAGTGGGTCTTATCTTCTTCCGAGCTCATTGAGCGGCCTACCTCCAGCATATCCATATCGTTGTAGTGCCCGCCTCCGGCGTAAGCCGACAGGTAGAGGCTCTGGCCGATGATGCTCTTCACTGACTGCCAGCGGTCGCCGATGTCGTGGCTCATTCGCCACGAGATGGCTACGTCACGAACCCACACGCCGGGGAAGTCCCAGCGGCAGACGTTCAGACGCACGTCGCTGCGGCCGGTGTTGTCGATGGCGCGGCGGATGGCGGTGTAGCGCTCCTGCGGGTCGAGGGCCAGGCGGTCAGAGTTCTGGGGGGCGTTGCCGCCGCAGAAGTCTACCTTGATGAAGTCGAAGCCCAGCTCCTTGAAGAAGAAGTCGGCGTCCTGCTGGTCGTGGCCGTAGAGACCCACTCCGCGGGCGATGGTGTCGCGGTTGTAGTAGCTGCCGCAGGTGTTGGCTCCGGCGTCGCTGTAGATGCCCGCCTTGAGGCCGAGGGAGTGGATGTGGTCAACGACTTTCTTCATTCCGTTGGGGAAGCGGGTGGGGTGGATCAGCAACTGTCCAGTCTGCGGGTCGCGGCCTCCGAAATAGCCGTCGTCGATGTTGATGTGGTTGTAGCCGGCGTCTGCCAGACCTGAAGAAGCCATCGCATCTGCCTGGCTCATAATGAGCGAGTCGGAGATGTTGACACTGTAGGTGTTCCAGGAACTCCAGCCCATTGTGGGAAGTTGCATCTCAGTGGAACTGCGCTGCTTGGGAGTGGTGCAGGACACTGCTGCCAGCAGGGAGAGAAGTAAGATAAACTTTGTTTTCATCGGATGCTGTCGAGCCCTTCGGACTCCATAAGTTTGACTTTCCGGAGGAATTCTGATACGCGGCGGGTGTACTCCTCGGGGTGCTTTGCGTATGCGTTGGCGTGTACCGCGCCTTCAGCTACCCACATTTCCTTGTAGCCGGCTGTTTTGGCATCGTAGTTCTTCTGCAGGTGAGAGAACGGCACGAAGTCGTCCGCATCGCCGTGGATGAAGAGCATCGGAAGGTATGACTTGGCCAGCTGGTTGACAGAAGAGGCCTCCTTGAAGTCCCAGCCGTAGCGTTTCTTGCAGACTATGTTGGCGCTGTTCAGGATGGGGAACGGCGGCAGGTGGAAGGTGTCATTGAGGTTGGATGCGAACTGGTCCCAAACTGAGCTGTAGCCGCAGTCCTCGACGAAAGCCTTGATGTAGTCGGGCAGATTGTCGCCGCTCATCATCATAGTGGTGGCAGCGCCCATAGACACGCCGTGGACAACCGTGAAGTCGTTCTTGAAGATGTCGTGTGCCTTGTCAGCCCACATCTCCACGTCGAAGCGGTCGAACCAGCCCATCTGGACTGCGTCGCCCTCCGAGTAGCCGTGGTACTGCAGGTCGGGAACCATCACGTTGTAGTTGAGCACGTCGCGGTACATACGCACCAGGTAGAGGAATACGAAGTGGTTGTCGGTGTAGCCGTGGACTACTACTGCGGTGCCGTTGGCGTTTGCAGGGTCTGCTGCGGGAGCGTATACCGCGTGAACCTTCTTGCCGTTGTAACCGTCGGCGTAGATGTCCTTAAGCACGCCCTGGGCCTTGAGGTTGTCGTACCACGCAGTGCTGCCTGCGAGCAGCGAGTCTGCTTTATGACGGGTGCGCTCGATGTCGTCGACTCCGTGAGGGGTGGGCTTGAGCGCGTAGTTGCACATAAACTTACCGGCGAGGCAGCTGGTCAAGCTGAACGCCACAAACAGCAGCAATGCTGCATTCAGAAGTTTTTTCATAGGCTTAGAAGATGTAGTTCAGACCGATGTTGATGCCGAGACCTGTGCCGTCGTTGGGGTCGAAGCACTTGCCGAACTCGAAGTTGATGTTGAAGTTCTGGTTCATAATCACGTGAAGGCCTGAACCGGCGCTCATATGGAGCTTCTCAGATTCGCCGGTATATATATTTGAAGATGCAACTTTCTTCATCTGCTCGAGACGGTAAGGCTGGACTACCATACCCAGATCGAAGAACGGGTTGAGGGCGAGGGTCCAGTTCTGGTTGATCCAGCGGAACTTTGCGAAGCTCCAGCGGATCTCGTTGTTCATCCAGACATAGCCGTTACCCTGCAGGCGGTTGGTCACGGTACCGCGGAGGGTGCAGGTGGAACCGAGTCCTTCGGTGTTGATCTGTTTCATATTGATAGACTGGATGCTCTGAAGGGTATAGAAGGGAGCGTTGCCAGCAATCAGGCCCTGAAATGCAAGGTGAGTTCCGAATACCAGACGGTCTTTTACGAGAGGGAAGAACTGTTTGAAGTGGACGGCCAGCTTGAGGTAGTTGTTGTCGTGCTTTGAGATGATGTCGGGGCTTCCGAACATATAGACCTCGAGGTTGGTACCGCGGGTAGGGTTGTTCTCGTGGTCGCGGGTATCGTATACGACTCCGGCTTTGAATTCAAGGTGTTTGCCTCCGAGCTTCTCTGCCTCGGGAATGATGTCGTTGGCAACATACAGATCATATAGAGAGACGTCGTTGTTGTAGTCCAAACCTTCATTGACTGCGTGGCCGGTCTTGATGCTCCAGAAGGTCACGCCGCCTGCCCAACCCCAGTTGCTGTCACCGAAGCTGCCCTGGAGGCAGGTCTGGACACGGAAGATGTCGCGGCGCATAAGGTAGAATCCCTTTCCCTCCGAGGTGATCATATCCATCGGTGCGAAATAGGGAGAAGAGGCGCCGTTGAAGCCGTAGAAGTTGGTGGTTTTGTTGCCGAACCACGAAACGGCTGCGGAAACGCGCAGGCCGGGGATAAGGTATTTGCTGTCGAAGAAACTGTGCAGGACAGTGTTGCCTTTCGAGTACTTGGAAATCTCGACGTTTGCTTTCCACATATATTCGGGATAGGTCGAGCCGTCGCCGTACCAGTAGATGTCTGAGAGGGCGCCGTAGTGCCAGCCGAGGTCGGAAGAGTAGCCGACTGCTGGCAGGGGGCCGAAGTTCAGGCCGGTTTTGACGATTTCAGATTTTTCTGCTTCCTGGGCGGCTGCGGAAAATACGCAGGCGATGAGCAGGAGCGAAGTCAGTAGTTTTTTCATACTTTGGTTATTGTTTAGGATTTTTGTCGGTAATGCACAGCACAGTATGCTGTTAATTTGTAAAGATACAAAAATATGGGGACAATGCAAGCGGTCAGAGGGTGATGACCGAGTCGCAGAGGCCTGTGACGCCGGTGCGGTGGGTGATGAAAATCATTGTCTTCGAAGGACGGTAGCTGAAGAGACGGCGGTAGAGTTCGCTTTCGGTGTCGGCGTCGAGCGACGAGCTGATCTCGTCCAGCAGGAGCACGGAGCCGGGGCGCAGCAGGCCGCGGGCTATCGCGATGCGCTGTGCCTGACCTTCGCTGAGGCCGCTGCCGCGCTCTCCAAGAGTGGTGTCGAGGCCTTCCGGAAGATCTTTGACGAAGTCGGCGCAGGCCACGTGCAGCACCTCCTCCAGCAGCTTGTCGTCAGCCTTGGGATCAGCTACTTGCAGGTTGAAGCGGATGGTGCCGCTCATCAGCGTATTGCCCTGGGGAACATAGACGAAGTCTGGCCGGGTCTCGGCGCCGACGGGCACTGAGCCGTCGCTGCCGTAGAGGCTTATGCTGCCGCTGTCGGGCTTGATGAAACCGAGCATAAGGCGGAAGAGGGTAGTCTTGCCGGCGCCTGTCTCGCCCATAAGAGCTGTCTTGCTGCCCGGCGCGAAATCGTGGCTGAAGCCGGAGAACAGCTGGCGGTCGCCGTCCTCGTAGCGGAAGCTGACGCCGTCGAAGCGCAGGCCGGAGAGGGTGGGGTGGAGCATACTTTCCTCAGGTGCGTTGCCGAGGCTTTCGAGCTCCATCAGACGGTCCATACTGGCTGCCGAGTGGAACAGCTGGGAGCCCATATTGAGGATGGACAGCACCGGCTGCTGGATCTGTCCTACCAGCTGAAGGAAAGAGGTCATTATACCGAATGTGATGGCTCCGTTACGCAGCTGCAGGCCGCCCCATACGAAAGCCAGCAGGTAGCCGAGCCCGAAGGTCAGGCCCATTGCCGTCCGCATCGCTATCGTGAAGCGGGTGCGGCGCATTACGTCGCCCTTGAGCTGCTGCTGCATTGTGTCGAGCCGGTCGGTAATCCACTCCTCGCTGCCCATCGCGCGGAGCACGGCGTTGTTCTCGCTGCCTTCCTGGACGTGCATCTGGATGCGGCTTTCGTCCTGACGGATGTCCAGCGTCATCTGGCGCAGTTTGCGGCCGGCGAACTTGGTGATGATGATGACGAAAGGAGTCAGGATCAGCAGGGCCCAGGCCAGCCAGCGGTCGAAGTACCGCAGCAGCAGGAAAGCGCCCGTGAGCTGGATGACTGTGACGAGGATCAGCGGGATGGTGTCGGTCATCGTGTTGCTGACTTCGGTGATGTCTTTGGTGAGACGGTAGCTCACGTCGCCGGAATGGATGTCTTTGCCTGAGTATAGCTGACGGCGGAAAAGGCTGCTGTACATACGCAGGCGCAGCTTGTTGGTGAGACGGACTTCCGCAGCGGTGGTGAGCAGGTATGCGACCTGCCTGCAGAGCACCCTGCCTACAACCGTCAGCACCAGCCACAGGATCATAACGGTCACGTCCCGGGCGGTGCCGCTGATTATGGTCTCGTCGATGAAGCGGCGGCTGAGCCACACCATCAGCAGGCCGAACGCCACCTGGGCAGTTCCGGCCACGATGCGCGCCAGCATACTCCAGCGGATGCACCGCGAGTTCCTCCATATCCAGCCGGTGTACTTCATACAGGACGGGAGCTATTCGATGACTTTGAGGTCGAGCCACTGCTCAAGAGTGGCCTTGATGTCGGTCAGTGCGCGCTCGGGAGCGACGTCATATTCTTCGCACATCGCCACGGCCAGGGTGTCGGCGGTGAATTCGCCTTGCCTCATAGCTTCTTTCCAGATCCAGGCGGCAGTGTCGTTCAGGCTCAGCATACGGCCGAAATTTATGGCCTCAAGGCCTTCTCCGACGATTACGTTCTGGCCGCAGACTTCGCGCAGCACAAATCCTTTCTTGATTTTCATATCTATGCGTATTTTTTAATTGTCCTTCTCATTATTGCAAGCAGGTACCTGCGCAGCGGCAGCAGCCTGCGCCAGAGTCTCGCCCTTCTTAGCCGGGTTTCCGACTCGAGCGGGATTATGCGTCCTTCTGGATCCACTACGTGGGTGGCGCGGGCCAGCACCGTGGAGGGAGTGCAGGTCTCTGTACCCCTCACATTGCCGTCACCCATCAGGGTTATCTTCATCCCGTCCGGCGAAATGTCTATGATGCGGTGCAGCACGAAATGATCCGGGGAAATCTCGGCCAGCACCACCAGCCCGGGTTCCAGGCTGTCCGGCTTCTGCAGGATGACGCTGTCCCTGCCCCCGACGATGAAGGGAATCATACTCCTCCCTTTGACGGGGAAGGTCACGCTCACTCCGTCATCCACCAGCTTCACCGCTTCCCTTATGATGACGGCGTCTGTCATTCAGTGATGCTTTTTTTACACAATTGGGCAGCAGCCTCGTCGGGAAGGCAGTCCAGATGCCATACCGGCACCTTGCCTGCAAGTTCGTTTTCGGTTTCGTGGAGGCCGTCTGCGATGGACCTGTCCCAGCGCTTTCCGGATATGCTCGGCATAACGGCTGCGTAGGCCTCTATGCCCTTCAGCCTCTTTATTTCGTTATACGGCGCCTGGCTGAGCAGTACGATGCCGCCGACAGGGCAGCTGACGTTGCGGTAGCAGGGCGTCTTGCCGCTCCAGGGCGTGCCGTAGACCATTGCAGTGCCGTCGGGACGGATGCGCACGGCGGGGTTGTCGTCGTTCATCAGCTCAGTGCCTTCGATGTAGCGTCTCCACAGGCTGGCGTGGGTGCTTTTGCCGGTGCCGCTGCGGCCGAGGAACATATAGCCCTTGCCTCGATAGCTCACTACTGCAGAGTGGAACAGTGCGGTGCTGCGGACCGACGAAGCCATAGCGAACAGGACCATCAGCGCGTTGTCAAGAGCAGCCTTGACCAGATGGCCGCTGAGGTGGAGAGTGCCTTCGCGGTAGTCCTGGGTGCATACCAGCCAGCCGGCGGTGCGCCCGTCCCAGATGAACTCGAAGACAGGCTCGTGCAGGCCGGTGTGGCCGCATACTATCACCTGGCCTTCCTCGTCCTGGCGGGTCTCCTCGATGTATTTCACGCCGGGAGCGTCGTCGACGCTCAGGCGGAAAAGCAGGGAGGGGGAGTCTTCCACGGCATCCGTGCGGAACGGTTCGTAATTGCGCATAGCGGCCAGGATTTCGTCCTGAGCCACCACCGAGAAAAGATGCTCCGCTACTGTGTAGTATGATGTCTTCATAGCTGCCGCTTTCGTATCAAAACACTAAGATACGGTTTTTTTACAAAACACGGGACAGTGAGTAGGGAAGGTCTTCAGGGGCGGGAGCAGCCTGCTGTGCGGGGCTGTCGGTCATCTCGAACTCCAGCACGCCGTCGTCCAGGATGTCCTCCTGTGTCAGGAAGCGTTTGCTGTAGGGCTTGCCGTTGAGTTTCACGGCCTTGACGTAGCGGGCCTCGTCGCTGACGCCCGGAGCCTTGACGGTGAATGTCTTGCCGTTGTCCAGGCTGAGGGACATCTCAGGCAGGTAGGGCGCTCCGAGGACGTATTCTCCGCTGCCGGGGCAGACAGGGTAGAAGCCCATAGCTGAGAAGATGTACCAGGCGCTCATCTGCCCGCAGTCGTCGTTGCCGCCCAGGCCGTCCCGTCTGGGGACATACATACGGTTCATTATTTCCCTGATCCAGTACGCTGTCCTCCAGGGTTCTGCAGTCCACTGGAAGAGGTAGGGGATGTGGTGGGAAGGCTCGTTGCCGTGAACATAGCCGCCTATGAGGCAGGAAGCCTCTATGTCTTCGTTGTCGGCGTAGTATTCAGGGGCGAGAGGCTCGCGGAAGAGGGTGTCGAGGATGCCGAGGAAGCGCTGCTCACCGCCCATCAGGGAGATGAGGCCCTCGACATCGTGCGGGACGTGGAAGGAGAAATTGTAGGAATTGCCCTCAATGAAGCCTTCGCCGTAGGTCTGGCGCGGGTCTGAAGGGGTCTTCCAGCTGCCGTCGGAGTAGCGCGCCCTCGCGTAGGGACTGACGCCGTCGAAGAGATTGCGGTAGTTCAGCGCGCGCTGTCGGTATGTCTCGGCTGTTTCCTTCTGCCCGAGACGCTCTGCAGTGCGGTAGATGGTCCAGTCGTCGTAAGCGTATTCAAGGGTGGTTGAGGCTCCGGTGGATGATGACTCCAGCGGCACGTAGCCCTTCTCGATGTATGCTCCCAGGCCCTCAAGATAAGGCACCGTGGCAGTCGCCGTCATTGCTTCCAGGCAGCGCCTGGGGCTGATCTGCTGTCCTTCCTTCACGACAGTCGCGCCGAATGCCAGCTGGGTGGCGAGGCTGGGACCGTTCTTGAGGGCTTCAAGATCGTAGGCCACTACGTCGCTGAGCACCGACACCGCGTGGTAACCGCTCATACACCATCCTTCGTTGCCCATCAGGGACCAGATGGGGAGCAGGCCGTGGGCGCTCTGCTGCTGGTGTTCGAGCATCGACGCAGCCATATCGTGGGCGCGGTCGGGATGCATCAGCAGGAGCAGGGGATGCTCGGCGCGGTATGTGTCCCAAAGAGAGAAAACGGTGTAGTTGTCACTGTCGCCGCTGTGGTGGATTTCTCCGTCCAGGCCGCGGTAGGCTCCGTCCACGTCGCTGTATATTGAAGGATTGATCATCGTGTGGTAAAGAGAGGTGTAGAGCATACGCAGCTGGTCGTCAGAGCCGGTGGCCGAGAGTTTGCCGAGTTCGCGGTTCCAGTCGGCTGCGGCTGCTTCTGCAATCTCGTCGAAACTTCGTCCGTCAGCCTCCGCTGCCAGATTCTTCAGGGCTCCTTCTGCAGAAGTGGAACTGAGGGCCACTTCCACTTCCAGAGTGTTGTCGGAGGCTCCGTCCCAGTCGAAGTCGAACCAGCAGACGATGCCGCGACCGGCCATCTCGGGAAAGTTGCGGTTCACCTTGAACTTCCTCCAGAAACCGTTGTAGGCGGAGGGGACGCTTTCTTTGTATCCATATTCCTTTACAGGTCTGGAGAACCGTATTGCGAAATAGGTATAGCGCTCGCGTGCCCAGCCCTGGGTGATGCGGTAGCCCGTGAGCAGGTTGTCGCCGTGCATACGGACGCTGGCCCAAAGGGTTTTGCCTTCATAGTTGTAGATGCCGTGCGACAGGTCGGCCACAAGATGGCGCTCTGAATCCGGGGAGGGGAAGGTGTAGCGGTGACGGGCGGTGCGGGTCGTGGCGGTGACTTCGGCGCGTATACCGTAGTCAGACAGTGTAACGGCGTAGTAACCCGGCGTCGCGGTCTCGCTGTCGTGGCTGAAGCGGCTTCTGTAGCCGTCTTCGGGCCGGGCGGCTGTCCCCGGGTTGAGACGCAGAGCGCCGACGGTCGGCATCAGCAGCACGTCTCCGAGGTCAGAGTGGCCGGTGCCGCTCAGATGGGTGTGGGAGAAGCCGGTGATGGTGTTGTCGCTGTAGCGGTATCCTGCGCAGAGGGAGTAGACCTCGCTCTGGTATTTGCCGGCGACATTGTGAGGTATGGTGTCGGTGTCAGGACTGACCTGAACTCCGCCGAAAGGCACGCAGGCTCCCGGGAAGGTGTGGCCCATTCCGTCGGTACCGATGAAGGGATCGACGTATGATACGGGACTGAAAGAAGTCCCTGGACCATCCGAAGGACGTTCCGATGTCTGTTCGGCGACGCCTGTATTTGTGCTCTGGACGCCGCTCTGGCCGGTGTTGTTCTTGCAGCCTGCCAGCAGCATCGTCGCGGCGAAGGCGCAGAAAAGGGTATGTTTCAGATTCATATGTTGGATTCTTTGGCGGCGAAAGTTAGCAATAATCCGCTTTTTTGCGTACCTTGCAGAGTTATTGTACTTGAAAAACCTAAACTATTATGGTAACAGAATATCCTCACTACATTGCGAGTCTTCAGGACTCAGTCCGCAGATTCTGGGACAAAAAGGCCCTCAACGACGTCGGGGGCGAGAGCTACAGCTTCGGCGAGATGGCTGTCCGCATCGAAAAACTCAGCCTGTTTATGGCTGCGGCCGGCATCAGGCCCAAGGAAGACAAAGTGGCTATATGCGCCCATAACTGCGCCCGCTGGGGAATGGTGTTCCTCGGCATCAACACCTACGGTGCCGTGGCAGTGCCCATCCTCTTCGATTTCACCCCTGACAGCGTCTGCAACCTCGTAGATCACTCAGACAGTGTTGGCCTTTTCACCACCGGCGCCAAATGGGCGAAGATGGACGTCAAGGCTATGCCCAAGCTGCGTTTCGCCGTCAACATCGAGAAGTGGGAACTGCTCTTCGCGGCTGACGACAAGGTCAAAGAGGCGTTCGATGGTATGGAGGCTGCCTATGCCGCCAAATATCCGAAGGGCCTCGGTCCCGACGACCTCAATTATGCCACCGACAATATGGACGAGCTCGCAATCATCAACTATACCTCAGGTTCTACCGGCAATCCGAAGGGTGTGATGCTGTCCCGCCGCAATATGAGTGCGATGATAGACTATTGCAACCGCTGGATGCCCATCAAGCCTGACTTCAATATGGTGACTATGCTTCCTATGGCCCATATGTACGGTCTGATGATCGAGTTTATGTACCAGGTATGCAACGGCTGCAGTATGTACTGGCTGGGCAAGACCCCGACCCCGGCTGTCCTGCTCAAAGCCTATGCCGACTATAAGCCCCACCTGCTGGTGACCGTGCCGCTGGTGATGGAGAAGATATACAAGAGCAAGATCAAACCCGTCGTGGAGAAGCCTGCAGTGAAAGTGCTGACAGCCATCCCCGGCGTGCGTCAGATCATCTTCAAGAAGATCAAGGACGGTCTTTACAATGCCTTCGGAGGCAATGTCGCTTCGTTCATTATGGGCGGCGCTCCGCTCAACCCCGAGGTTGAGAAGTGGTTCCGTGCCATCAAGTTCCCCTACACTGTGGGCTACGGTATGACAGAGGCCTGCCCGCTGCTGGCTTACCGCCCGTGGCAGGAGTATGTCCAGGGCTCCTGCGGCCGCGCCATCGACATCGTAGAGATCCGCATAGACTCTGAAGATCCCGAGCACGTGGCCGGCGAGATCCAGGCCCGCGGCCAGAGCGTCTGCCTCGGCTATTACAAGAATGAAGAGGCCAGCGCCGGCGCTTTCACCGAAGACGGATGGCTGCGCACCGGAGACCTCGGCACGATGGATGCCGACGGCAACGTCTTCATCCGCGGCCGCAGCAAGAGTATGATCCTTTCGGCCAACGGCCAGAACATATATCCCGAAGAGGTTGAGGCTATGGTCAACAACCAGCCCGGTGTGGCTGAGAGTGTGGTGGTAGACCGCGCTGGCAAGCTTGTCGCGCTGGTATATCCCGACCAGAACAATCTGCCCGGCACCGAGGAAGGCCTTGCAGACTTTGCCGAAGCTATCCGCAAGGGTGCCAACAAGGTGCTGCCGATGTACAGCCAGCTGGCCAAGGTAGAGCTTCAGGACAAGCCTTTCGAGAAAACACCTAAGATGAGTATCAAGAGGTTCCTGTATTCATAGCAGGTCCCGGTTCCACCATTCGTTGCAATGTATAAGACTAAAGGGCTGAGAAACAGCCGTATCGAAGTTGCCGACGCCCTCAGGGGCATAGCTGTTGTCGGCATCATCCTGTACCACTCCGTCGAGCATTTCAACCTGGGCTCGGCGCATCCTTCGCTGTCGCTCCCGTGCGACGGTTTCGTGTTCAACCTGCTGACCGTCCTGCTGTCCGGCAAGATGTACGGCATCTTCGCTCTGCTGTTCGGCCTGAGTTTTTTCATTATGAGGGACAACCAGGAGCAGAAGGGCAGGGACTTCTCGCTGCGCTTCGCGTGGCGTATGGTGCTGCTGTTCTGCTTCGGCGTCATCAATATGACGTTCTACAACGGCGATATCCTCACTTTTTATGCTCTGCTCGGCCTGCTGATGATTCCGGCCGGATACCTGTCCACGCCCGTGCTCTGGGCCGTCACCATCTTCCTGCTGGTGCAGCCCATCGAGATTTACAGCCTGGTGAGCGGATGGAAACCTGATATCTCCGCGATGGGCAAGTATTATATGACTATGGGCCGTGCCGCCATTGACGGCAACTTCTTCGAATGTGCCGGTGCCAGCCTCCGCTACGGTTTCCTTACGTCCCTGCTGTGGTTCATCGGCAAGGGCCGTATGACTCAGACCCTCGGACTGTTCTTCCTCGGCATCCTGTTCGGACGCCTGAGACTGTTCTACGATGAAGGCAACCACCGCAAGGTGTGGCGCGTCGTGCTTACGGTGTCAGCCGCTGCTGTCATTGCTGGCTCTATTCTGGGACACTGGGCCCGCGGCTCCATCAGTTTCGGCGAGGTGGACTCCCTGCTGCATCCGCTTTACAACCTTGCCATCCTGATGCTGATCGTGTCGGGCGTCGTGCTGCTCTGGTATCGCTTCGACGGCTTCCGCAAGAGCTTGTCACACATTTGTTTCTTCGGCCGTATGTCGCTGACCAACTACTTGTTGTCGTCAGTTCTCGGCTGTTTCATATTCTACGGTTGGGGCCTGGCTCTCAACAATGTCCTCGGAACTACCTGGTCTTTCCTGACGGGCATCGGCATCGTAGTCTTCCAGATATTGCTGCTCCGTCTGTGGGCGCGCAAGCATAAACGCGGTCCGCTGGAAACCATCTGGCGCAAACTTACGTGGATCGGCAGCGACGAGGCCTCCAAATAATCTGTGTGAACCTGTTCTAACTATGAAAAAACTGAATATTCCACTGATGGCGACCCTTCTCGGCCTGTCCATCATTGTCTGTCCGATTCTGTATTTCACAGTCGGCCCTATGCTGGACGCTTCCCAGATGGAGGCGCTCAGGATCCTTCTGGTCATCGCAGGCTGCAGCGCTGCTTTTTGTTTCATCGTGGGTGAGGCCACCGGCAACAACAGCCAGATGGACAAGCTCTGGAGCTTGCTGCCCATCGCCTATACCTGGGTCATCGCTGCCAAGGGCGGTATGAGCCCGAGGCTGGTGGTGATGGCCGTCCTCGCGACACTGTGGGGCATCCGCCTGACTTTCAACTTCGCACGCAAGGGTGCTTACAGGCTGAAGTTCTGGGAAGGGGAGGAGGACTACCGCTGGGAGGTGGTGCGCTCCGGCCCGACATTCAAGAACAAACGCTGGGCCTGGGCTCTGTTCGACCTCGGCTTCATCTCGATATACCAGAATGCACTGGTGCTTATGACAACTTTTCCGGCCCTGGTGGCAATGCGGTCCGACGCTCCTTTCGGATGGGTGGACTGCGTGGCTGCGGTGCTGATGCTCGGCTTCATCATCTGGGAGACAGTCGCCGACGAGCAGCAGTGGGCCTTTCAGACCCGCAAGCACGCTATGCTGGCAGAAGGCCGCAAACTTGCAGACTTGCCGGCTCCTTACAACAAGGGTTTCAACACCAATGGCTTGTGGAGCCGAAGCCGTCATCCCAACTACTTTGCCGAGCAAAGCATCTGGATCTGCTTCTACATTTTCTCCATAGGAGCCGGCATCGGCATCCTGAACTGGAGCGTCATCGGGGCGCTGCTGCTTGTGGTTCTGTTCCAGGGTAGTTCGTCGCTGGCCGAAGAAATCAGCAGCGGCAAATATCCCGAATATGAACGCTACTGCCAGAGCGTGAACCGTTTCATCCCAGGTAAAAAATACTCAGAATAATGGATAATAAGGGCATTACTAAAAAACAGTTCAAGGCGCAGATGGTGATGTACTGCCTCTATCTGCTGATGGGAGCTTTATGGACTTATATGGGCATTTCAGACGGCAGCCTGTTTATGGCCATCTTGGGTGGAGTGTATTTCGTCTTTATGGTTGTTGTTATGATTTTGTTGCTCAGGCAGCGAAAGTTCCACACCGTAGAGAATCCTGAAGTCGACAAGCAGATGGTGAAAGGGATGAAGGGCAGCGCCATAATGTTCGGCATCCTCGCCCTCGGCTTACTACTCGCCTTCGGCCTCGCCGCAATTTTCAAGCATTAGACTGCAGAGAGGGATTCTCAGGCTTGACCGGTGAGAAAGGCCTGGCGTTCGCTTTCGGAAAATTTTTCAATCGCGTAGCGGAGCATCGTCCGCGGCATCGTCGCATAGCGTGGGCCGGGGCTGTCGGGCTCCGGTTCCAGCAGGTATGCTGTCAGTGCAGGCTTGTCCTTCTTGCCGGCCTCTCGCAGTAGCCATCCTACGGCTTTGTGGATAAGGTCGTGACTGTGATGCAGCAGGATGTCTGCGATGGCGAAAGTGTCCGTCAGCTGTCCGTGCCGCACGAAGGTCATAGTACTCACCATTCCGATGCGCTGCTCCCAAAGGGTTTTCCCGTTCCGTGCCAGGTCGTAGAGCAGCGTGCGGTCCTTGTCCAGGAGCCACTCTCCCAGCAGCGGGTAGCAGCTCAGGTCTACAAGGTCCCAGTTGTTGATGCGGTCGGTATGGGCGAGGTAGAAGCGCACGCAGTCTTCCTTTGTCATTGCTGTCGTTGCTTTGACGGGGGTGGAACTGCGCTCGGGTCCGTCTGCCTTCCGTGCGTGGCGGAATATCTCCACCAGAGTCAG
>JAEEGG010007045.1_pt1 | contig 26151 bp, 24 predicted proteins | sample 9134161 | NCBI WGS metagenome assembly JAEEGG01 (sample SAMN16246543, study PRJNA631951) | gut metagenome | biome: gut microbiome; feature: rumen; material: CR-attached | host: Bos | place: Iran: Karaj | collected 2018-10 | reverse complement strand
CCAGCGTTGACACCCTGCAGCTGACCATCAACCACGGCACACACAACGTGGTGACCGAGACCGCCTGCGAAAGCTTCACCTGGACAAACGGTGACGGCCAGACCTACACCACCTCGGGTACCTACACCCACGAGTACACCAACAACGACGGCTGCCCAAGCGTTGATACTTTGAAGCTGACCATCAACTATGGAACGCACAACGTGGAGACTGATACCGTTTGCGGAAGCCTCGTTTGGCATGGACAAACATACACCACCTCAGGAACCTACACCCACGACTACACCAACGCCGACGGTTGTGCCAGCGTTGACACCCTGAAACTGACCGTTAACCCGACCTACACTGTAACTGATATCAGAAGTGTTTGCCCGAGCGAAATGCCCTACACCTGGAACGGCATCACTTTCAACGCTCCAGGTACCCATACCGTGACACTGTCAACAGTTAATGGCTGTGACTCTGTGGTCACCATGATTCTTTCTGTTAATCAGACCCCGATTACACATGAAAACCGAACAATCTGCGAAAGCGAGTTGCCTTACGAGTGGAACGGTATCACATTCAACACATTCGGAGCAAACACCGCAATTCTTCAAGGTGAAAATGGATGTGACTCTACCGTCATCATGACCTTGAATGTTATCCCCTCCTTCCGTGTCACCGACACCAGAACCATCTGCCAAAGCGAACTGCCTTACACTTGGAACAATGTCGTATTCAATGCCACGGATACGCAGCGTGTGACACTGCAGGCAGTCAATGGCTGCGACTCTGTAGTCACCATGATCTTAATCGTTAATCCAACCTACAACATTACAGAAACGAAGAGTGTTTGTCCCAGTGAAATGCCATACACTTGGAACGGAATAACATTCAACAATGCAGGTATTCAGACCGTTACTTTACAAACTGCCAATGGTTGTGATTCTGTGGTCACCATGATGCTTACGGTTAATCAGACTCATATCACAAACGAAAGCAGAACTATCTGTGAAAGCGAGTTACCCTACGAATGGAACGGCGTCATATTCAACACATTCGGAGCAAGTACAGCAACTCTTCAAGATGAAAACGGATGTGATTCCACCGTCATCATGACCTTGAATGTAAACAGTACAGTCAGTACAGAATTCACCATCGAGACTGCTGAAAACTGCTATACTTGGAACGAACAGACCTATTGTCAATCGGGCGATTATATGCAAACTTTCACGGCTGCCAACGGCTGCGACTCTATAGTCACACTCCACTTGACAACAGGAGTGGGTATCAATGATTACAGTTTGAATATCACCATGACAGTCTATCCCAATCCCACAACGGGCATCCTCAATGTGGAATTTGTAAAGGGTAATAATCTGTGGGTACCTGACATGCTTCAAATATTTGACGCAAGCGGAAAACTGGTGGAAACCGTGACCATGACCGACCTTGAGGACTCTTCTACTCAAACCACACAAATCAACATGTCCGGACTTGCCAATGGTGTTTATTTCCTGAAAGCTATTAAAGAAGGACAAATGGTTGCAATACGAAAGATTGTAAAGAACTAAAGACAGATAGTTTTTTAAAAAACGAAAATGAAAGAGATAAAAAGCAGCACATTCCGGATCAAATCATGTAAGGTATTCCTGGTGATTATCACTATGCTGACAACTTTCAGCATAAGGGCTCAAGAGGTCAACAATGAGTTTTCCATAGACACGAAATTGCTTACCCGTGGAGAACTACGTGTCGGAGGATTTAATCCCGACAATGAGGACCGTAAGAGAATAGCCCATTTTATCTTAGGACAATACCGTATCAACTTGGGATACAAGCGATCTCACTGGTTCGAGTTAAGACTTTCTCCGCAAATGTCTTGTGTCTGGGGCCAATCTTCCGTTAGTTTAGGTCTCGCCGAAGCATGGGCATCTTTCAGGTCCAAGCAAGGCATTTTCGCCAAAATCGGCCGCCAGGTATTGGAGTATGACGACGAGCGTATATTGGGTTACGATGACTGGACCATGACTGCGCCCACCCATGATGTGCTTAAATTCGGTTACGAAGGTTTTGGCAACAAAATCCATATTCTCCTTGCCTACAACCAAGATCCCGACAACATGGATATTGGCAGCACCTTTTATTCAGGCGGACTACAGCCCTACAAAACCATGCAAACACTTTGGTATCATTACGACACTCCAAAAAACATCTTCGGTTTTTCCTTGATTGGCATGAATATTGGCATGCAAAGCGCCAATGACAAGCACCCCAAAGATTACCACCAACAATTATTCGGCACCTACATGAAATTAAGACCCAGCATCGTTACCCTGGAAGGTGCCTTTTACTACCAGATGGGTAAGGAGGAACATGGAATACCCCTTGATGCCTTTATGGGCAGTGTCAAACTAAAGGTTACCCTCAAAGAGAATTATGACCTATATGCTGGTTACGACTATTTGAGTGGTGACAAGTACTTCGCTGTACCGGGACAAGGCATGATTGGTCTTGTACAGCATAAGAAACTACAGGGTTTTTGCCCACTCTTCGGTTCACACCACGAGTTTTACGGCGCCATGGACTTCTTCTACTTGGACAGCTATGTAAGCAACTTCACACCAGGTCTCCAGAACCTCTTTGCCGGAGGTTCCCTCAATCCATACAAAACACTACGAATCGATGCCTGCTACCATTTCTTCGCTACCGCCACCAAACTCGAAAATCTGAAAAAAGCACTGGGCCACGATATCGAGTTGTCCATTTCATATACCTTCGACAATTTTGTCAAGTTAGGAGCTGGCTATACCTTTATGTACGGTACCGAGACGATGAAAACACTCCAAAAATTAAGCCAAATCCGCACATTACACTGGGGATGGATTATGCTGAGTGTCACTCCTACCATTTTCACTACCCAATGGAATGACAAGAAGAAGAATAAGTGATACTGCTATAAACAACTAAAGCAGTCTTCTTATTATTACCGATGATGGAGTTCTTCCTCCAGCTGTTTGCGTTTTTTCCCGCTGAACCAGAGTCCATACACCTCGCTAACGTTGCTGGCAGTGGAAAAGGCATTGATATTCTCCTGCTTCATCCATGCAAGCAGTTCACTGAATTCCTCATTACCAAGCAACACTTCCAGCTCAATGCTTTTTTCACCGCTGTAGCCACCAATAACCTCATAAAGGGTACAGCCACGATGAAGATGGTTGACAATGAATTCACGAACACGTTCATGCTCTTTCGACACGATACATACACGTTTACGTTTGCCCAAGGCCGCAGTAAAGTAATCCACCACAAGTCCGTTAATCCAGGTACCGATAAGGCCAATGATTACCATACGGAAGGGGTTGATAAAGAAAGCGGTACAGCAGATAATGGCTCCCGCAATGCTCACTGAAGTACCGATGTCAAAGTGCAAATATTTGTTCACAATCTTAGCAAGAATATCCAGTCCTCCGGTAGAAGCATTGATGCTGAACATCAAAGCCTGTGAAGCGGAAAGTAACAGCACGAAACAACAAAGGTCGAACCATGGGTCACCCATCACCGAAGGTGTTCCAGTAACAGGATTGGCACTGGCAATGCCTTGCCATGGGTATATCCAGTCCCAGAAATCCGTTAACGGACCTAAAATCAAGGCAGTATATACGGTTTTGGCGCCGAACTCATTACCTATTAACAAGAAGGCCAAAATCAGCAAAACAATATTGATGCCCATAATCCATGTACCCAAACTGCCGCCAAAAATATTGCAAAGCACGATGCTCAAACCCGAAATGGTACCGATAATGAGTTTGCTCGGCACCAGGAAATAATAAACGGCCGCCGCAGTCACCATCATACCCAAGGTCATGATAATGAGTTCTTTCCAGAATTTAAAAGTTCCTAAATAATGGACAAAATCGATAATAGATTCTTTGAGTTTCTCTTTCATAGCTTTTATTTTTTGGGGTGGCAAAAATACGGAATTTTTCGATGAGAAAAACAGCCTTTCAGCAACAAAACAGCTAATTTTCCAAGCTATCATAGATAAACATTGGAGGACAAGCCGAATATCAGAAAACGGGCAAGACGATAGACAACGAATGGCAATGCCGCACCACCGAACCGCTTTATTTCTCATACCATTCCGTGAGATACGGGCAACAAAAAAAGGTGCTGGTTTTTGGTCAGCACCTTTCGGTTTGCATTGTTACTATTTCTCGTTCGGTATTGCTGCGCAATCCAGCAATAACTTCCTCACCTCGGCAATGTTCGAAAAAATTCGGCATTGCACTCGGTTCGTCATTATTTCACTTCCTCGAAATCCACGTCCTGGACTTCTGACTGGTTGCCGTTGTTGGCACCAGCTTGAGGTCCTTGGGCACCGGCATTGGCACCAGCTCCGGGGTTAGCACCACCGAAGTCAGCTCCTGGGGCGCCACCACCCTGCTGGTACATCTTGGCGGAAGCAGCCTGCCAAGCACCCTGCAGTTCTGCAGTAGCAGCGTCGATACCGGCGATGTCCTTCTTGTCATGAGCTTCTTTCAGCTTGGCGGCAGCAGCCTCAATCTTGGCCTTGTCGTCAGCAGGAACCTTGTCGCCGAATTCCTTCAGCTGTTTCTCGGTCTGGAATACCAGACTGTCGGCAGCATTCAGCTTGTCAATTTCTTCCTTGGCTTTCTTGTCGGCCTCGGCATTGGCTTCAGCTTCGGCTTTCATTCTCTTGATCTCGTCATCTGACAGACCTGAGGAAGCCTCGATTCTGATCTTCTGTTCCTTGCCGCTGGCTTTGTCCTTAGCGGTCACGTTCAAAATACCGTTGCTGTCGATATCGAAGGTCACTTCAATCTGAGGAATACCTCTCATTGCTGCGGGAATACCGTCCAAGTGGAAACGACCAATGCTCTTGTTCTGTGCGGCCATAGGACGCTCGCCTTGCAGCACGTGGATTTCCACAGAGGTTTGGTTATCAGCGGCTGTGGTGAAGGTTTCAGTCTTCTTGGTCGGGATAGTGGTGTTGGCCTCAATCAGCTTGGTCATCACGCCACCGAGGGTTTCCAAACCTAAGGACAGCGGGGTTACATCCAGCAAAAGGATATCGGTTACATCACCACTCAACACACCGCCCTGTATAGCAGCGCCAACAGCTACCACCTCGTCGGGATTGACACCCTTTGAAGGCACTTTGCCGAAGAAATCTTCCACAATCTTCTGGATAGCGGGGATACGGGTAGAACCACCCACCAATATAACCTCGTCAATGTCAGAAGTTCTCAAGCCAGCATCCGACAGAGCTTTCTTACAAGGTTCGATAGTAGCACGAATCAGGTCATCGCAGAGTTGCTCGAACTGGGCACGGGTCAAAGTTCTTACCAAGTGCTGTGGCACACCATCGATAGGCATGATGTAAGGCAGGTTGATTTCTGTAGAATTTGAGCTTGACAGCTCGATTTTGGCCTTTTCTGCGGCTTCTTTCAGACGCTGCAATGCCATAGCGTCTTTTCTCAAGTCAACATTATAGTCTTTCTTGAATTCCTCTGCCAACCAGTCGATAATCTTGTGGTCGAAGTCATCACCGCCGAGGTGGGTATCACCATTGGTTGATTTCACTTCAAACACGCCATCACCGAGTTCGAGGATGGAGATATCGAAGGTGCCACCACCAAGGTCGAAAACAGCCACCTTAGAGTCTGATTTCTTCTTGTCCAAACCGTAAGCCAAAGCTGCGGCAGTAGGTTCGTTGATGATACGTTTCACTTTCAAACCGGCGATTTCACCAGCTTCCTTAGTAGCTTGACGCTGTGAGTCGCTAAAGTAAGCAGGTACAGTGATAACAGCTTCCGTCACTTCCTGTCCCAGATAATCCTCAGCGGTTTTCTTCATTTTCTGAAGAATCATAGCGGAGATTTCCTGAGCGGTATAAGAGCGGTCGTCAATCTTCACTTTCGGCATATTATTGCCTGCTCTTTCCACTGTGTAAGGTACACGCTCGATTTCTTTCGTCACACGGTCGTATGTCTCACCCATGAATCTCTTGATAGAGAAGATGGTTTTGGTAGGATTGGTGATAGCCTGACGTTTGGCCGGGTCACCCACTTTTCTTTCGTTGTCACCAACAAAGGCTACGATTGAAGGTGTAGTTCTTCTGCCTTCGCTGTTCGGTATAACAACAGGTTCGCTACCTTCCATTACGGCTACACATGAATTGGTAGTTCCTAAGTCGATTCCAATAATTTTTCCCATAGTTGTAAGTTTTTAATTGTTATTATTATTATTTACTTTCTGATTTTATTGTCGTTCTCACAAACGACATCCCTGTATTAGCAATTATTATGCCAAAATTAGTGGTCAGGGGTCAGGGGACAGGTTTCAGTTAACAATTAACAGTTAACAATTAATAATTAATAGTTATTGAATTTTGCAACGTATTAATTTTCAACTAATTAACCAACAAATCAACTAATTTACGAATTAACTAATTTGCTAATTGAACAATTTGCCAATTTGCGAATTAACGACTGACATTTTGTCATACAAGACATAAAAAAAGAAGGCCGTGTGGCCTTCCTTTTTGTTAAACATCATGAAATAAGTTCTTTTTTTCTGTCTCTTAGAATTCCCAGAGGTCGCTTTCGAAAGTACGAAGTTTCTCAGTGATTCTCTCGGATTCAATCATCTGGTCACGGGCATTGGCAATGTATTCTGAAATCTGACGATCATATACATTGTCTTCAGCATAGATGTAACCATTGAAATCTCTCTTGAAAGTAATCAGGTCGTCGTATGACAGTCTCTGGGCGTTGTTCTTGGTATTGAACACTTCCTGTTTCACCAAGAAGGGTCTCAATTCCTCATAATAAATATGTCCCAAACGTCTGCGAGTCTTTTGGGCTCTTACGTTTTCTTCATCGCCCATATCCTCATCATAATTGCTGTTGGGGTTATTGCGTTCGAATTCCAGAATGGGTTCGAGTTCAAGAATACGTACATAATATTTGGAGGTTTGTTTGTCGAAAAACCAAACTTCCTTAATATTGTATGACATTATATTCTTGGCTTCAAAATTCTCGTGAATTTCCTGATAGTCGATGATGTCGCCGGTCTCAGGATCCACAATAGGCTGCTGTATGGTTTGTGTCAGCGAGTTTGCTACTTCCTCCCTGCTATAGGGGATAGTGCAGAACTCATCATTGTAGATGGGCAGTGCGTCAGCATTGTCAGGGTTAGCGAAGTCAATGGCGTCAAAAATGGTCTGGGCCAAACTTCTCCATGTACCCTTTACTTCTACCGGAAAATACAGAGGATGGTTCTTTTTGTCACGCAGGTCGATACGGCGCCAGATAACATGGTAGTACATCACGTCGGCTTGACGCTGGTGGGCAAACGGGACAGGCTCTGAAAACTCTCCAGTATTCACCTGTGTCCACGGAGTCTCAACAGGTTTACGAACCGGCTGAGCCATGGTGCTGCCGTCAAATTCACCGTCTTCCTGTGCAAACGCAAAAGCAGCGGTAAAAAGAGCGATTAATAATAAACTGAACTTTTTCATGATATTATGTTTTTAAGTTTATTTGATACGAACAGTGATTTCGTCCAAAGTTCTCTGGCCAGCTTCGCAAGAAGCCTTGATGCCAGTAAAGATGATGGTTGTACCTGAACCTGATTTAGCGATTTTCTGCTTAACAGCATCGCTGAAAGTAGCACCCGTGCATGTCAAAGGATTGTCCTCATAACCTTTGGAAATAAAGATAACCTGATAAGAGTTGATGGTCCACTTCAAATCGTATGCGAAATCATCGCCCATAGCGGCTCTGATAAACGGGTTGGCTGTCAATTCGTTTTTGCTTCTCTTACCACCTCTGATATTTGCACCAATAGTGGCTCGCGGGTCAGGAACACGTTTTACACGGAAAGTAGTGGAACCCATAGCCTGAGTCTTGCCTCCCAAATTAGCGCTTACCGTAGCCTCTACAGTCTTACCAATCAAGGATGCAGGAACAGAAATGTTGAATTTACCAGCTTCAGCACGAGTAACGCCGCAACCGGGGAAATTCACTGACAACTGGTCAGGAGCCACAGGAGCAGATACTGACACCGGGTTGGCGATACCTGCATACAACACATTCATCTTTTCAGCTGAAATAGTAGCAGAAGGTTTAACCACCATATAGCGGTCGTTGAATGAATAATATTGGTCGGTTCCATCAGGAGCTTTGATTTTGATCAAACCGGCATATCTTTGTTCACCAACACCACCAGCACCGAGTTCCAGTCTTACCAAACCATTTTCACCTTCCAACTTGGTAGCGCTACCCAATTGGTCAACGGTCAAAGTATCCACACCCGTTTTATAATAAACTTCCGGAGTTGATTTGGTATCGTAAGCGGAAACGATAATGTCGGCAGTGTATTTGTCACCCGTGAACACCATACGTGAGTTCGGGATGGCACGACCTGACACATTGTCAAACTTGAAGTCGCTTGCGCTGATAGAGTTCTTCACATACTCCAGCATTTTGGATTCAGCGTTACGGACTTCACCTTCGGTGGTATTAATCAAGGTGACTGCTGCACTCATGATAACATCATAGAAGTTGTGTTCTTCCCAACTTTGGGTAGTAGCACCTTCTTTGCCTTTGAATGTCTGCTCAACATTCAAACCGATAGTTTTGGACATGGCCTCACGCTGATTGGGATCATCTACAAGTGAAAGAATTTCAGCCTTGTATTTGATAATGGCTTCTTTCATCTTGGTAGCGTTTTTCTGCTCTATCATGAACTGAGTGGGTTTGCTTCTCTCGTCCTTGGACTGGATAGTAGCCACAGTTTTAGGCTTACCCTCTTTATCCTCGTAGGTGTTATCCACATAGATAATCAAACCCTTTTTGATTTCCTCAATTTCATTGATCAAAGCATCGGTTTTCTGCTTCAGTACCATAGCTTTTTGCTCGGCGTCTTTTACTTTTTCAGCTCCCAAGATGGCCTTCTGACCTTCCAACCAGGAGTAGTCACTTTCATTTTTAGCCACAGTATTGGCCGTTGATGAGACCATGGTATCATCAACCAAACTGAAGGCCTCAATGATATCTTTAGACACATTCAATGCCAACATAGCGGTCAGCACCAAATACATCATACCGATCATCTTTTGCCGCGGGGTTTCCGGACAATTTGTTGCACCCATATTACTTTATTTTATGATTAACAGATTTATTGAGTTATGAAATTAGTTGGCTACATTCATGGCAGCAACCATCTTGCCATATACGCCACTCAGTTTAGCAACGTTCTTGGTCAATTGGTCAACTTCTTTCTTGTACATTTCAGCATTAGCCAATGATGCGTTAAGGGTATTAGCGAAGTTGTTCATGCTATCCATAACAGACTTGTTGGCCTTAGCCATAGACTCAGTGTTCTTCATCTGCATTTCATACATGGTGTTGATAGAGGTCAGGTTCTGATTCAGCTTATTTAACTGATCATTGTATGAATTGGTATCAGTTTTCAATGCTTTGGTTGTCTCTTCGTAGATGTTTGCAAGATTACCAACTGCATTGGCAGCTTTCTGAACATTCTCCAGATATTTTTCTGAAATGGTTGAATCGGTATCCAATGATTTTGAAGTCTTGTCGTACTGGAGGGTCAGGTTTCTGACTGATTCAGCGGCCTTCTTCAAATTGTTCACATAACCGTCGGTAGCAGCGGTAGCGTCAGCGGCACCTGCCAGTTTGTGGGCGTTGTCGCTCAAGTTACGCATACCAGAAGCCAAGCTTTCAATCAATTCAGGTCCAATTTTAGCCTCTGTCAGCATCTGATCCAATTGTTGGGTAGGAGTTCCGGTAAGAGCTTTTTTCTTGTCAGCTTTTTTGCTTTCTTTGCTTGTTTCCTCTTCATCGCCCAAAGCCAACTCGGGATAAACCAATGCCCAATTGTATTCCACATGAAGCGGTTCGAAAGCTGAGAAGAAGAAGATGATAGCTTCAGTACACATACCTAACATCAGCATGACACCAGCGCCTTTATAGTGTTGGATTTTGAACAAGGCACCCAAGATTACGAGAGATGCGCCCCAGCCATACAATTTGGTCATAAAGTTTTTGTAACCTTTACTTCTAACTAATTTGTAAAGTCCCATAGTTTTGTTTTTTTAATTGTTTAAGTATTTAAATTGATTATCTATGATTCTATATATTAATATACATGTGAAGCGCTGTTGCTGTCACCTCTCTGACGGCCCATATAATGCTGTACGCAACGGAAACCGACATAGCATTTGCAAGTATCCTGATATTCGTATGTTCTTGCATATACTCTGGTATAATAGCTCACATCCTTCCATGAACCGCCGCGGATCACTTTTCTCTTCTTTTCAGGAGTGTCACCCTTCTTTGCATAGTAAGTATATTGCGGGTTCAGGTCGTGGGTGAAATTGACAGCTGATTCATCGTAAGCGTCTTCGCACCATTCTGCCACATTACCTGCCATATCGAACAAACCATAATCATTGGGATGATAATGTGCCACAATGCTGGGATATGGATTGCCGTCAGCAATGTAATTACCACGCTGGGGTTTGAAGTTGCTCAGGAAGCAACCATTCTGGTTCTGAGTTGCAGGACCACCCCAAGGATAAGAAGCCAAGTTTTTACCACCACGGGCGGCATACTCCCACTCACCTTCGGTAGGCAGACGGAACTCCTGCTCATTTTCATAGCCTTTCATGCTCAACCAAGCCAATCTCAGCATCGTTCTCCAATGAACGAAAGCCTTGGCTTGAATCCAGCTGACACCCACAACAGGATAATTGTCATATCTTGTATTAGAGAAATAATTCAGCAACATCGGTTCGTTGAACGAATAGGTGAAATCATGTGCCCATGCCAGAGTATCCGGATAAATGTTCACCACATTCTTGCGGATAAAACGAGTGTAGCCGCCATTCAGATGGCTGGGACGGTTGGCATACATACCACCGAACTCATAGTCACTATCCGTACCAAATTCCTTGTATGAAGCGCCAAAGGGATGTGCCTCATCACGAGCGTCATAGTAATTTCTGTAATCATATTCCCAATACTCGTAATTATACATGGCTGTATTGGTAGAATTTGGGCGGAAATGATAGAAACGGGTATTCACCTTATTGAACAGAGGACTCAAAGCAGCCTGTACTTCCTCGTTGTCTGAATCCCAAGGAATTTCCTCTTTCCAGTTAATCAGTTTGGGTTCAATAACTTCGCCCTCATTTTCACCTTTGGTATATTTCCTGTAGTGACCATATTTCTCGAAATCGGTCAACTCGGCTTCACCCAGAAGGACATGAGCGATAGAGTCGCGCACCCAGTAAACGAACTGGCGATACTCATTGTTGGTGATTTCTGTTTCGTCCATCCAGAACGCGGTGATAGTCACATTCTTGGACTGGTGGGTCAAGGCAAAGGGCACATCCTCATCGCCTGAGCCCATCATGTAGTGACCAGCAGGAACATAAACCATACCGTATGGTTCAACATCCATAAAGTCAGGGCGGTCTTTAACACCGACCAACTGGCCGTCACCATTGTTTTTGCATGACAGGAAAATCACACAAACAACCAATAATAATGCTGCTAATTTTTTCATATCTCTATTTATTTAGATTGCAAAACAAACGCTATAAAGCCTTAATTTATTGTGTTAATATATGTTAATACTGGTTTTTGTAAATATTTCTTGTGGAGCCATAGCCCGAGAAAATCTCTTCCTTATATATATCGAAACAATAACGCACCATTATTTCAAGGTCGCCGAAGCCCCTGTTTTTCTTCCATCCCAACTTACTGGTTGTGAAACCGTATGCAAGTCCTAAATCAATGCCTTTCAAGTAGTTGTTTGAATGGTTATAGAAAGGACGCGCACCAAACAAAACAGAAACGGCGTCATCGATACGGTAGGACAAGCCTCCCCAGAAAACGCCATTATATCTTGTCAAAAGCATCAGGTCGAACTGAACGCTTTTCAAGTCAGTCTTAAGCAATGCGGATGGTTCAATGGTCCAGTTGGGGTTCCATGGCAATATCCAGATATAACCGCCATGGGCATACAATTGTCGTGAACGGTTGATGATACTGTTGTCACCCGACAGACGAGCCTTTGTAATCAGCTGAGTACCAGAAAGACCCACATTCCAACGTTCTGCCTTGTAAAACAAACCGAAGTTGATATCAAAATCCATCACAGACTCATTTTCACCTTTGATCTTGTCCAACAATTCGTCACCGGTTTCAAGGGCATGCAACTTGGTACCATTAATGGACTGGTTGAAGAAACTGACTTGCAGACCAATACCAAGATGTCCTGTTGGAATCTTCAACTTATAAGCATATCCTAAACGTACACCTACATTATTATAAAAACCGACACGATCGCTAAGAATGGAAAGGCCAAAGCTACCTTTCGCTTTGCGCAGATAAGATTCAATATTAAAGAGGAATTCACGTGGTGCAGTTTTCTCCTTGGTAATGTTACCGTTCTCGTCCTGATATACATCTTGCCATCCCAGATAAGCTTGTCTGTAGAAAGCAGTAAAGCACAATGTATTGCTTTGTTCACCCATCGCACCCGGGTTATAATACATCGTTGCCCACGGAAATAGCGTAAATTGTGCGTCATCTTGCGCAAATACACTCGCTGAGCATGCCACCAAAAGGAGCAAAAATGCACAAATTTTTTTCATTCGTTCTCTCTTTTATATTTTTCTTCCGTCTTTTTTAACATCTTGAAATCCAAACATTTACACTGGTATTCAAACTTCCACAAATCCGCTTTTTAAACTACCTTCCCCTTCGATTTGCCTAAATTCAAACCACCAGAATCCACCTTTTCAGTTTTAAGCTTCAAAAATACAAAAAAAATTTTAAGTTATCAACAATTGTTCATTTTTTTTCACACAAAAGGATGTTTTTTTTCACAATAATACATAACATATTGTTAATCAACAAAATATATTATAACACAAAAATTCTTGAATTTTGGATTCTGTACGTGGCCTGCGGTTCGTTCCACCACGGAATTTAGGGGTTAGGGGTTAGGTGTTAGGGGTTAGGGGTTAGGGGTTAGTGTTGAATTATGAATTATGAATTATGAATTATGAATTCTTAATTTCTACCCCCTGATCACTGATCACTGACCCCTGACCACTAATCAAAAGTGTGCCCTCAACTCCACACTCCCTGTATGCACCACCTTGTGCCCCTGGGCATAGCGTCCCTGATACAACAAATTCACCTGCAAAAAGTCCGTAATATTAGCCTCGTACTTCACGTGCCAACTACTATTATGGCCTATGCCCATTCCCTCCAACATTTCATAACTCAGACTGGTATTTTCCAAATCATTATATTGAATATAAATATAAGATACACCAGCAATAAGATTTCCCTTATGGGCCATTTTATATTTCAGCTCAAAATTGGCTTTATGCTGCTGAGTCAACTGTATGCCCAAAGTGTTTCTTTTGTGGGCGAAAACGTATGACAAATTGACATGCAGCTTATTCTTGTGATTAAAAAGCAACTCGGCCATGGCACGATGCATGTCGATAGCGTAACATCGCGACGCTAAAAATTCCGAATTGTTAGTCTTCATCGAATGACTGTAATCCATTCTCAAGCTCACCAATGGGCTGATACTGAACCTTAACAGCAGTTGTTGCAAATCGTACGCACTCATATCCGCACCATAATACAACAGGTTCTTACTACGACTCACCTGGGTCACAAAATCAATGCCAAAAAGTGATTTATGATTATATGAGAAAGTGTTGTTAAAAACCACGCTGCTACTTACGACATTGGTATCAAGCATATTAAAATAAAACGGATTGATAGCATTCGCGTTATGACGGAAAGTGTTTTTTTGCACAATCTTCAAATTGGCGGCATCCGAGAAACGGGCCAGCACCCTACGGAAGTCCTTTTTATTGGACCAGACATTGGCAGGTCTCAACTGGATGGTCTGTGAGAACTGATTATTGAAAGTGTTCACGTAGTCGTTGCCATTTTGCCAAACTTTAATGTAATTGGCTTGATCCTGAAATGCCGCCACCTCGAACTCGTCAATTTCCTCAATACCGTTGCCATTGTAGTCATTCCAGGTATAAACACCTTGTCCATCTGCCACTTTCAAATAAGTAAAAACCATTTTCCGCTCCAAACCACTACCTGCCTCGTAATAAGTATTTAGAATCAGCGCATTTTTCCAGAAACGTCCCGTATATTCCAAGCCCGCCAAAAAATAGTTTTCCGCATCAAAATCCTGATTATCAGACCTCAATTTCATATTTTTATAGGTCACATCACCTTTAATCCTGTTGTTCTTCAGTTTGGCCAACTCAAACGAAGCCTTTGCCTCATGGCTTACCGTGCCTATATCCATAATCTGCTCATTCAAGCGGCTTTCTATCCTGTTTTTATAGGAGAACTGATACAAATAAGGCAAGGAGTCATTGTTTTTCAGAAAAACTGTCGCCTCATTGAAACCATTGCTGCCCATTCTCCAATCGCCACTCCCCTGCTCTCTCATGGCATTGAACTCAAAATTCTCTTTCAAGCCCAACTCAATATTACGCAAGGTTTTAGACAAGGTATTATAGGTTTTCACAAAGTTAGTATGCTGCACGGAATCCGTTGTGAAAAGATAGGAAGTAAGCGTACTGAATTTCCATCCCTGTTTGGCAATAGCGGAGTTGAACTCGTTTTTCAAAGCATGCATATTCCCAAAACGCGAAAACCAATTCATATCGTACCGCGCAGTTCCTATGTCCGAATTATTAAAACCCCAGGAGAGCTGCATCATCTGCTCGTGGAACAGGTCTGAATACACCTCTATCAAATTATAATTTCTGGCGAATTCCACTTCACGAGTACTCTCTATATGATGAAAATTCTTATGAAGAAACTCATACGACAATGCAGTCTGAAATACCCATGGGGTCAATAATTTCCGCTTGGTTTTCAATTCCTTCTGAAGATGAAAATCCAGCTTGGCAGCGAACCCCACATTATTTCTGTTATCCTTTGAAAAATTATTCAAATCATAATTGGACAATGCCAATTCACATGAGATACCAGTATTTTTTGAGAAATCGTAAGCGGCGGTAATCGTGGCCATATCCATAGTTTTAGGTGTATTCAACAGTACCACAGGCTCATAACTACCCTGTGGCACACCATCGACAGGAGCCACCCAACAGAACACACGACCATTAGCGGTACTGTTCAGCAAGATATAGTTTCCCCGCTGGGCTCCCACCATCGTAAAACTCAAACGGTACAACTGATGACGGTCGTTTGTCGAATAAACGTAAATATCATATAATAAACCATTTACAACAGTATCCCGACGCTCATACAGCACCTCATTCTGATTATAATAAGCCGAATCAGCAGAAGGAAACCAGCCCATATCCACATTCGATGGCAAAGTAGATAGGAAACGCTTCTGTTCATTATTCAATTCCGGTTGAATAGAACGGTTTTTCAAATCCTGTTCATGATAAAAATTCAGTTTCAACTTCAATTTCTGATTTTTCTCATGGGTGAACTCATTGAAAGTAAACAGATTATAGCGGGCATAATGACGATCGGTATATTCATACTCCACATAAATTCTTTTTTCAGCAGTCATCAGATGTTTAACTGTAAAAGTAAGTTCACCTGTATTGTAATCGATGATGTAGTCATTGTCCTGACCACGCACCAGCAAAACGCCATCCATATACACTCTTTCGCTACCGGCCAATATGGTAATATTGGTTTCGCCCGACTCTCCGCTCAAACGATAGGGTCCCTGCACTCCATTTTGCACCACCAAATCCTGAGAGGCGAATTTTCCCTTGTTAACACCACCGCCCACAGTATTTTTCAGATTATTGCCGCCTTTAAAACCGTTCAAGGCCGAGAAACTCATCCCCATGAACTTACGGTGGAGGCTCATAAAATCATCGTCCGACTGCTCAATTTCAATATCCCCTGCATCCAACCAAAAGCGATGGTCATAATCCAGACGGATGAAAATTTTATCGAAATCATTGATAGACTGCGTATTACCTTCCGGCTGGATAGGCACATTCCTATCGGTGATATTGGCCATTATTTCCAATTTATCGGACAATTTGCCAGTAAGTTGCAGATTGAGTGAGGAATTCAGCACGAAATCCTGATTGGTACCGATACTGACACCCCTTGCGATGGAGCCTGTACTTTGCAAGGAAGAAGCATTTTGGGCAAAGAAGTCTTCCGTTTTTGGCACAATTGGTGTCATTTGGTGATAAATGCTGCCCTTTTGCCTGATATTCAGGCTTTCCGAGCGATGTTGCACCGGATTTTTCAGGTCAAAGCTGAAGCAATCATAGCTATAGCTCACCGTTTTCCCCATAGTCTGTGGATTCAGGATACGAATACCGCCATTCAGATAATCCACTTGATAGTCGACGCTATCAAGACCATCGAGCACAAAAGTGCCCGGCACTATGGAGAGGCTGTCCAATTTCAGAAAAGTGGAATCAATCGTTCTGCTACCTGTTTTCTTCAAACTCTCCTGTGCCGCAAGTGCAGATGCGAGCATAAGGCAGGCAATAAGCGGCAGCAGGACTTTGATTCGAGGCATTGACAGGCGTATTTATCAAGAATAATATTTTAAATGCAAAAATAGTCATTTTTAATAACTCCGTTTCAATGAATTTCGTATTATCGCAATTTTAAAAAACATTCTTTATGACAACCTATGGAGTTTGTGTTGTGTTGTGTCGAATCAAGCCCTTTCAATGCCGCTACGGTGGAGAAACGGGAATGGCCGGAAAGAACATCCACAATCAGCCAATAAGAATCTCATGCGTTTGCCGTGAATAAAATTCAAACATCCGTGTATAATTCGGGAAATTTCCGTAAATTTGCACCTGCATTTTTTTGAGTGCAAAGAAAAATAAATTAGTATGAAACCATTGATTTGTAACGACTTCAAAGATACCCGTTCAGGGTTTGGTGCCGGCTTGCTGGAAGCTGGTGAGAAAGATCCGCGTATTTTCGCTTTATGTGCCGATGTGACTGGCAGTTTGAAGATGGGAGACTTCAAGAAGGCCCATCCCGAGCGTTTCATCCAGACGGGCATCGCGGAAGCCAATATGATCGGCATCTCCGCTGGCTTGGCTGTCAGCGGGAAGATACCTTTTGCGGGCGCATTCGCCGGCTTTATCACCGGACGTGTATATGACCAGATCCGCATGACCGTAGCTTATTCCAACCTTAACGTCAAGATTGCGGGCTCTCATGCCGGCATCACCGTGGGCGAGGATGGCGCCACCCACCAAATCATGGAAGACATAGGCCTGATGAAGGGACTGCCCAACATGGTGGTCATTAACCCCTGCGACTACAACCAGACCAAAGCCGCCACCATTGCCGCCGCTGAGTACGTAGGTCCCGTCTATCTCCGTTTCGGTCGCCCCGAAGTGCCCAACTTCACTCCTGCCGACCAAAAACTTGTGATTGGCAAAGCCGTTATGATGAACGAAGGCAAAGATGTGAGCATTATTGCCACGGGACACTTAGTATATCCGGCTCTCGAAGCCGCCTACGAATTGGAGCAGAAAGGCATCTCCGCAGAAGTCATCAACATACACACTATCAAGCCCTTGGACAACGAGGCCATCCTGAAAAGCGTAGCCAAGACACGCTGTGTGGTCACCGCCGAGGAACATCTGATGAATGGTGGTTTGGGAGATTCCGTATGCCAGTTGCTCTGCCGTCAATATCCCGCTCCCGTTGAGATGGTGGCGGTGGACGACCACTTCGGCGAAAGTGGCAAGCCTTTCGAGTTGATGGCCAAGTACGGTCTCGACAAAGAACACATCATCATGGCCGCACAGAAAGCCATTCAACGCAAAGCCTAAGCAAGCCATACATGGAGCAAATCACCGACCAGAAAATATTGGAACTCTTTGGTCAGGAAAAGACTAAAGAACAAGGATTCAACCTGTTGGTAAAAAAATACAAACAGGAAATCTACTATAGCATCCGTCATTTGGTTTTTTCGCATGAGGACGCCAACGACATATCACAAAATGTGCTCATCAAAATATGGCGCCACCTGGACCAGTACCGCGGGGAAGCCGGACTAAAGACCTGGATCAAGAAAATCTGTGTCAACGAATCGCTGACCTTCCTGGAAAGAAAGAAAAAAATGCTTAACATCATTGACGAGGAAGGCTATAACGACTATGTCACCAAAACCGTGGCCGAAGACCGCTTTATTTCCAGCGACAAGATTCAGCAACTGCTGGAAGAAGCCATACAAAGGCTGCCGGAAAAGCAACGCGCGGTATTCACGCTTCGCTATTATGACGAGATGCCCTACGAGGAAATGACCAAGATTTTCGGCGGCAGCGAAGGCGGTCTGAAAGCCTCTTATCACTTCGCCGTGCAAAAAGTGGAAGAATTTTTGTCCAAGCATTAAACTTTTACAAATAAGACTTGTCAACTTAATTGTTTTTATTATCAACAATGAAAAAGTTAAACGACATACCCAAAGAAAATCCCTTTCTTGTTCCTGACAATTATTTCGAGCAGATGGAGCAAGAAGTTATGGCTCAAGTACATCAGATTCAGAAAGCGACTCATCGCCGCAGAATCTATACCATCATCACCGCAGTAGCCGCTGTGGTGGCATTGCTTATTGCCATCAACGTATGGATTTTCTCACCCGACAACAAAGGCCAAGACGCCACATTGGCCCAGGAAGGCACTACAAACAGCGGTGTTCTGCTGGCCTCCAGTGAAGACAATGATGTGCTCAGCAACGGAATAGCTGTTCCCACCGTGGAATTCGAAGAGGTTGACTTTGACAATGTTGACTATCAAATCTTGGATTATTACGTTGACGAAATGTCCGATTTAGAATATTTATACTAAAACATAGATTATGAAACGTTTATCACTGATTTTTGCTTTATCATTATTACTTTCCTCATTTTTTTGTGCCAACAGCTATGCACAAAGCACCCCCAATACCGTCAAAAGTAATCCCGCTGTAAAATTTCCCAGCGAGAAACCTGACTTTCAAGGCATTCTTCAGTTGAAATACAACTATATCAAAGAGAATCTTACTGTTTCCGAGGCAAATGCCACCAAATTCTGGGCTTTGTACGACAAATACATCAAGGATGAAAATGCCATCCACACCGCCTTCAAGAAAGCCATGGACAGCAAAGGCATCACCCGTGAAGCACTTAGAGAAGGGAAAGGCACTGATGAGCAAGTCTCTTTTTATTTAGCCCAAAAGATGGTATATAAAGACAAAATGTATATGCTGGACAAGAAGTTCTATAACGAAGCCAAAAACATACTTTCCGCAAAAGAATTATACGACTTCTACCATTTGGAACAAAGCTTCAAGAACCAGTGCACTAAAAAACAGATGAGCGTCAACGCCGCCACCAAAAAGATGGCTCCCCAGCAGAAAACCCTACCCGCACCGCAAAAAAAATAATTGCAAATGAGCGGCATTTACATCCACATTCCCTTTTGTCGCCGTAAATGCCTGTATTGTGCGTTCTATTCCGTTGCCCTGCTTTCCAAAAAACAAGACTATATCGATGCCCTCTATACCGAAATAGAGGGCACTCTTGATTTTTTGCCTTCCCGTCATATCGGAACCATCTATTTTGGAGGAGGCACCCCCACCCTGCTTTCCATCAGCGAACTGGAGCAGATTGTCACCAAACTCAGAAGACACTATGTCTTGTCGCCCGATTATGAGTGCACCATCGAGGCCAATCCAGAACAACTCAACAAGACTTACCTCAAAGATTTGCTTTCCATCGGCATCAACCGCATCAGCATCGGGGTGCAGTCATTCAACGATGAAACCCTTCGATTTTTAGGCCGCAAACATAATGCCGAAGAAGCCGAGGCTGCTGTGCATCTTGCTGCAGCGGCCGGTTTCTACAACATTTCCATCGACTTGATTTACGGTATCTCCCAACGACAAGCCGGTGAGTGGGAAGCCGATTTGCACAAAGCCTGTTCCTTACCCATCCGGCACCTGTCATGCTATGCCCTCACCAACGAGGAAAACAGTCTGCTATGGCGGAAAATCAAGCAGCAACAACTGCCCGAAATAGACGAAGACCTGGCCAACAAAGAATTTCACACTTTACTGCAAATAGCACGTCAAAACGGCTTCGAACAATATGAGATTTCCAATTTTGCCCGAGAAGGGATGCTGTCACGCCACAATTCCGCTTATTGGTCCGGTGAGCCTTACCTCGGACTCGGCCCCTCTGCCCACTCTTTCGACGGGCATACACGCAAATGGAATGTCAGCGACCTCATGCAATACATAGACGACATTGCTACTGGCAATTTCAGCGGTGACAGCGAGACACTAACACTTGACGACCGCTACAACGAATACGTCATGCTGGGACTCAGGACCGCGAAAGGCATCAACCTTGCACAAATTACTGAATTATTCGGGGAGAAATACCGCCAGCTGGCCGAAACGCAATTGCTGCAAGTCAATCCCAAGCATTATCGACGTAACGAAGATAGCGTTGTCCTTACTGACGAGGGGAAGTTTTTTGCGGACGGCATCTCAGAGAGATTGTTTAATTAAAGGTTTCTGTTGACCTCGTTCATCGCCTTCTCGATTCCCATGGTGATGAAGGTAAGCAGGCCGGCGACAGCGCGTTCGATGGCGGCATCAATCAAAGGTCGCTCTTCCGAATAAAACTTGCCCAATACGAAATCCACCTGATAGCCTTGGGGAAAATCCTTGCCGATACCCACTCGCAAGCGTGGAAAATTCTGATGGCCAAGAGTTTCAATAATGTGACCCAGGCCATTATGGGAACCACCCCCACCCTTGGGTTTCATTTTCAGCTGGCCCACAGGCAAGTCAAGATCGTCAGATACCACCATAATACTTTCAGGGCCAATCTTTTCCTGCGTCATCCAATATTTCACCGCCTTACCGCTCAAGTTCATGTAGGTAGTCGGCAGAATCAACGTTATGGCACGTCCTTTGTATTTGGCGTGAGCCACGTATGCATGACGGCCTATATCAAACTTTGTATCGAGTTTCAGTGCCAAGGCGTTCACCACCTCAAAGCCAATATTATGACGGGTGCCGGCATATTTGTCCTCGGCATTACCCAAACCCACAATCAAAAATTTCCTACTGTCGTCCATCCTAAACGTCAATTTTTTCTGCTGTTACTTCTGATCATTTCAGCTACTTTCAACACAAAAGCCAAATTTCCTTGTCTCAAGCACTAATTTTCCTCTACGTTTTCCTCCTGATTCTCTTCGGTCATATTCACCAGAAAAGTGAAATTCACCTTGCCATATTTTCTATGCTGGTAGAACTGCGGATGTTGTGAGAAATCATGGGCTTTGGAGTGCTCCATCACCAGCCAGCCGTCGGGTTTCAGCAAATTGTGTTCGAAAACATTGTCGATAATTTGCTCAATATTGTCCAATTCGTATGGAGGATCCGCAAAGATGATGTCAAATTGCTGTTTGCAATGTTTAGTGAAAACAAAAGCGTCTGCTTTGATGACAGACACCTGCGAATATCCTAATTTTCCAACGGTACGACGGATAAAGTCGGCACAGCCCTGGTGGTTGTCAACGGAGGTCACCGACAATGCGCCACGCGAGGCGAACTCGTATGTCAGATTGCCAGTACCCGCGAACAAATCCAGCACCGTCACACGGTCAAAATAGAAGTAGTTGTTGAGTATATTGAACAGGCTCTCCTTCGACATATCTGTCGTAGGACGCACCGGCAAGCTGCTAGGGGCTGTGATTTGCCGGCCTCTGTTTTTACCACTGATAATTCTCATGACAGTTTAATCAATCCAAGAATAATTATCCAAATATTTCTTCACCAAAGGTTTAAGCGGCGAGCGATGGTTTTCCGACAAGATTCTCACTTCGGCATCACCCAGCTGGTATTGCTGTTTAATGTTCATGATATAATACAGTTCGTCTTCTGCCGCCACATAATCGAAGCGGTTAAGCAGCACCAACTTTCCTTTTTTCTCGACTATGAAATCCAGGTACTGTTCATGTTCCACCACCCAAATCAGGTTTTGCGGATGCTTTTCCCTATTGCTGTATTGACAAAGCAGAGTCCAATAGCCGGTATAGTGTTTGGTGAAAGGAAGTCTATCCAATGCGTTCTGCTCATTTTGATAGAGGAAACACACCAGTTTATACGCTTCCACTTCATTGGCGAAAAATTGTGTTATTTTGGCTGCATCATACTGCAAAGCGACAAATTTTGCCGCATCATCCTCGTGATACAATTCTTTCGGGATAATGACAGGCGGTTCATTAGCGATGACTATTTCCACATCCGAGGTGTCGGAAGAAGAAGCCTGGAAAAACTCCATAGCCTTCACCGAGAGTATGTCACCGTCGGCATAGCGAAAGAATTGCTGACGCATGGAATTGCCGCCATCAACAAGACAAAATCCATTTGGGTAAAGCCAAATGGATTTGTCGTATGAAAGTAAATTGATCAGTTGTTTCATTATTCCCAGTTACCGCTGGTGCTGGCTTCGGTCAGGGAACCCATCACCATATCTTTATATTGTGATCTGTATTGGGTTTCTTCGGACAAGCCATTATAGAAAATCTTGTTGATGAATTTCTTGAATGGTGAGGCGTTATCAGGAGTGATAGCCTTATCCATATCTGCCAGAATATCATCCAAAGGAACCACAATCATATAAACCGGGATTTCGTATGTTTTGCTGGCGATGGAACCCGTTTGGATATTGAATTTCGGGCCACCGTTATGGAGCACATATTGCAAGTTGTTGAAATTTTCGGATTTACGGGTAGCATCTGTTTCCATAACCTTCTCCATAGTGCTGATTTCAACGGTTTCCTTGCGCAATAAACCTGCTTTCAAAGCATCTTTCTCATTCATGCCTTCAGGAATATCACCCACATTCTTGATAATACTGACAGTGCCATTGAGGGCGTAATCCGCCAAGCTGTCAGCATCAGCGAAATATTTCTTGCTTTCGTTCTTGTAAACGGCTTGAATATCCCTGATGGTAATCAGTTTTTCCTTAATCAACTCACAACGCTCATTATAGACTGTTCTGAATTTTTCAGGTCTCATGATACTTCTCATTACCATAATGGCCAATACGAGAACGACCACTACCATTAAACAACGGAATAATACTTTTGCTGCTTTCATATTGATAAATTATATAGTTCAATTTGTGTTGGCAAAAATAATAAAAAAATTGCTACCATGAATCATTCGGCAGATTTTTTTACAAGAGAATTAAACACTCTGACTTATAGTGTTTTTGCAAAAAAATGGGGAAGAAAAGCTTTTAACATTTATTATGATTTGATTTTTTTTATTATTTTTGCACTTTGTATATTGTCAAAATGAGAAGCATGTACATTATCGCCGGATGCAATGGAGCAGGTAAAACGACAGCCGCATACAGCCTGTTACCCGACACGCTGAACTGCCGGGAGTTTGTCAATGCGGACGAGATTGCCCGCGGCATTTCTCCCTTCCAGCCCGAGAAGGCGACCTACGAAGCCGGCAAGATACTTCTGCAACGCATAGCCGCACTGATTGAACGCGGAGAGGACTTCACCGTGGAAACCACCTTGGCGGCCTTGGTCTATAAAGACATCATTCTCAAGGCACAAAGCAACGGTTACCGAGTAAATCTGCTGTTCTTCTGGCTCAACAGCGTGGCTTTGGCAAAGGAACGCGTACGCCTACGGGTTTTGGAAGGCGGACATAATGTTTCCGACACGGTAGTGGAGCGCCGCTACCACAGAGGCATCAAAAACCTTTTCAATGTTTTCATTCCGCTATGCGACAATGTCATGGTTTTCGACAATTCCGAGTTGAGCCACCGGCTGATTATGGGGAAAGTAAAAGGCCAGGCCGACGAAATTTATGATATCAACACGTATAACCAAATACTTGCGACATGTTAGACGAAGAGATCAGAAAACAGAGAATTGCCATTCTGAAAGCTCTGCAGCTCTCGGAAAAACGCATATTGAGAAACCAAATCAAAAACCATAGTCTGGTAGCCGTCTCCGACACCAACAACAGGGTAAGGGTTATCAGCGCTCAAGACCTGCGATAGGCTTATGTATCTACAGCATATCACGCTCAGCAACTTCAAGAGTTACGAGAATGCCGAATTCGACTTCTGCGAGAATGTCAACGGCATTGTGGGCGAAAACGGCTGCGGCAAAACCAACCTGCTCGACGCCATCTACTATCTCTGCTTCAGCAAAAGTTTCTTCTCCTCCCAAGACCAGTATTCCGTACGCTTCAACACCGATTTTTTCTCCATCTACGGCGACTTTGTGAACCGTATGCAACAGAACAGCACCCGTATCGGATGCACCTACAAGCTAGGCAAGGGTAAGTCGATGAAAGCCAACAAGAAAGAATACAGCCGCTTCAGCGACCATATTGGCCTCTACCCTCTCGTCATGGTCTCGCCTTACGACAGCGACATCATCAACGAAGGCAGTGAAGTGCGACGGAAATTCTTCGACATGATCATCTCACAGTTCGACAAAGAATACCTCCAGCAGCTGATTTCCTATCAGAAAATCATCCTGCAACGCAACACCCTGCTGAAAAATTTCATCGAACACGGCAATTATGACGCTACGTTAATAGAAGTATTTAACAATCAACTAATTCCGTTAGGAGAATATATTTATCTGAAGAGAAAAGAATTTATTGAAAAGATTTTGCTCATCTTCAACCAGCATTATCAATATCTGTCGCAAGGATATGAGAATGTGGACATCGTGTATGAATCCGGACTTGTTGAGACGAGTTTTGCCGAAGGTTTGCGAAAAAACGAATGGTCGGACCGCAAGTCTGGATACACCAATTTTGGCATTCACAAAGACGATTTTATTCTCCTGATTGACGGGCGCTCCGTGAAACGCTTCGGTTCACAAGGGCAACAGAAATCATTCGCGCTGGCTCTGAAATTGTCTCAATTCGACTACATTTTCGAACGCAAAGGCATCAAACCCATCCTGTTATTGGATGATATTTTCGACAAGTTGGACAAGAAAAGGACCTCACAACTGCTTGACCTGGTAGGCAAGGACCACTTCGGGCAGGTTTTCATCACCGACACCGACGAAGTACGGGTGAATGCCATCCTCAACGAAAGAGGAATAGAACACAAGATTTTCAGGATTAACAGAGGAGACAAGTTATAGGTTACAGGGGTTAGGGGTTAGGGGTTAGGGGTCAGGATTCAGGATTCAGGGGTCAGGGGTCAGGGGTCAGGGTAAAGAAATAGAGGAATTTTACAATTCATAATGCACAATGCACAATTAATGATTGTGAATTGTGCATTATGAATTGTGAATTGACAACTACTCCGCTCCCTCGGGTGCGCCTTGTCCTCCCTGTGAGCCTTGCGAGGCTTTGGATTCCAGCTCCATCTTACCGAAACGAAAGGTGATGCCCGCACTGATATAGCGGCTCACATACTTCGAGGTATTTGTGGTGATATAATACGGGTTATTGCTATCGCTTCGTTGGGCATTCCAATTGAAAAGGTCGTTCACGCTGACGTGCACTGACAATTTCCGTTTGAAGAAATCCGCCCGCAAGCCAAAGTCGAAAGAATATGAGGGACGGGTGGTGGTGAAAAGGGACTTGCTTTTGGACCGATAGCTGAGAGAGGCGTGCACTTCCAGCATTTTCCATAATTTTGACCACAAGTTGACACGCAAACTGTAACCCAAATTCTTGACCGTCTGTATTTGTTCATCACGGAACTTGAACTGCGAATAACTGTAATAGATGTTGGCATACAAACGGATATTCATGAAGGATTGTGGCCTCCAGGTCACGTTCAGCTCGGCACCGGCATTATGGCTCAAACCAGCATTAATCTGCTGTGAGAATGTCACCACACGTCCGAAGACCGGGTCAAAAACAACATCCTGCAAAGAACTGATCTGATCCTTAGTATTCCGGTAATAGGCACTGATGCCCACACTACCGAACTTCTGGAAGAACTTGGTCCAACCTGCATCCACCGAATGGGTATAAGTGGGCAACAAATCCGGATTACCGACAGAGAAGGAATCC
>JAEEGG010007043.1_pt1 | contig 26154 bp, 2 predicted proteins | sample 9134161 | NCBI WGS metagenome assembly JAEEGG01 (sample SAMN16246543, study PRJNA631951) | gut metagenome | biome: gut microbiome; feature: rumen; material: CR-attached | host: Bos | place: Iran: Karaj | collected 2018-10 | reverse complement strand
CGCCAGGATGTCTGATCTGTTTGGCGGCGGATACGGAAGCCGTCTCACATCTCCCTGTGATGTTTATGAGTCACACGTTAACTGGAACAGCGGCACAGCATCATGCGGTTACCTTTATGGAGGTAATAACAACAAACGCCGCGTACTCTATACATTCGTAAACATTAATGAGCAGGCCTGGAGCAACAAGAACTCCGGTTATCTCACAACTGTTTACGGAGCCGGTTGCGGCCCCGACACTTGGGCAGAGTACACCTATGTCAACCTTAACGATAAGGCTCTGGTTTATGAAGTCTATGGCGGCGGCTATGGCGGTAAGGTTCTCAACCTTGAGTCAGTCAACGCATGGAAGAATCAGGACAACACTCTTTACACTGAGATAGGCTCGGGTTACACGGACCTTGGGTTTGAAGATCCTCTGGTTGCCGTAAACGGATTGGGTACCAAGACCAACACCAACGTATTCATTAACAAAGGCGCAGTGGTAGGCTTGCGTTCCGACCGCCGTAGTGAGGGTATTTATCCGGTAACCATCAAGGGTGGATACGGTTATGCCGGTGGCTATGGTGACAACAACCTTAAAGACGGATTTGATGAGTCAATAGGTTCTGTAAGCGGAACCACATACATTGGCCTGCACGGCGGAATTGCATGGAAGGATATCTATGCCGGCGGTACCCTGGGTAGCGTTTATGACGGATTCAAGACCAAGGAGTTTACAGCAAAGTCCAATGCATACATTGAGGGCGGTGCAGCCCGTAACGTTTACGGTGCAGGCTGGAAGGGCCGCATAGGATATACAGAGCTTCCGGTTACCGTCGACCTCAACACCACTGATCCTTATGAGGTTCTCGAGAACGATATCCCGGGTGAGTCAAATGTGGTTATCGGTATTAAGCCGGAATTAAAAGCCAGCGTCATTGCAGCCGGCGACGAATGGGGATTCTTTAAGGGAGAGCCCACCATTGAGCGTAACGCATACAGTAGCGGTGAGGATGGCGGTGCTGTTATAGGAACTGCCCATATGACCGTTTACGGCGGTTATGTAGGTTACCGCTATGCCGCTGTTGATAACACAAGCAATATAGTTGATCACTATTTCTCTCCCACTACAGATAACAAGACTTATCTGGAGAAAACTTATGATGAGACCTGGGCATATGATACCGAGCATCCCAGCCAGGACGATGGAACCGACCGTCTGATTGACGCAGGTAGCGTGTTTGGCGGCGGATATACTGATAACGCCACAGCCGATAACACCATAGTAACCGTCTGGGGCGGACATATCCGCAACAGCGTATACGGCGGCGGTGAGGTGGCAGCCATAGGTCGTGGTGAGGCCAATGAGACCCAAGGCAGCGCCATCCGTACACTTAAGGGCATCTACAAATCCGGATCAACTCAGGTAAACATCTACTCAGGCAACATTGACCGCAACGTGTTTGGAGGCGGTAAGGGTTACAACAACAACGGCACCAAGGGTAGCCTGCTCACCGATGGTTATGTATTCGGAACTACCGAGGTTAACATCTACGGTGGTGAGATAGGTACTGACCTGACCGTTCTTGAGGGCGATGGTAACGTGTTTGGAGGCGGTAACATAGGTTACGTTTACAACAGCCTTAACAGCAAGAAGTTTGACGGTCAGGGCGGTGACGGCTATTATTATCAGATAGACGCCAGCGGTGCTTGGGTTACTCACAACGATGAGAAGTTGCTGTCCGAGGACTGCAAGGTTGTAGTAAAGCCCTACTCCAGAGTACTTACCTCTACTGGAGTTGATGTAGACGGTGTGCATTATAATCAGTTTGATTTTGTACCAACCGAGAAACTCAACAAGATACATAAGGATGACAACAGATGGTACAAAGTAAAAGACGGCGTTGAAACCGGCAGTCTGGACCAGACCGGTATAATTATCCACAACGCCATATTTGCCGGCGGTAACGTATCATCAGGTAATGAGTTGTATGCCAACACCAAGACCGTGTTCGGTAATGCTACGGCATCAGTGGTTGACCTTTACTACTGTGACCTCATCACTGTGGGAACAGAGCATATAGGCGGTCTGTACGGTGACGGTAACCTTACCCGCGTGGACGGTTACCGAGAGCTCAACATCACCAACTACGGCACAGACTACTACGGCATGAACACTGACCGCGTCACACTTGAGGATTACCACAAGATGAATGACCGTGAGCGTGCCTATTTCCAGCTTAAGTATGTAGCAAAGCAGGAATTCACATATGGCGGTCAGACCTACACCGTGGGAACTATAATGGGCAAGGATGATATCAAGGAAAAAATACCCAACGGTACAACAGTAGGTAATCTGGTAATAGTAGATGCTACCGGCACTCCCAATAGCGACGTTTGGGAAGAATACGGGTTTGTAAGCATCTATGCCGGCCGTCTTATCAACACCATACAGCGTGCTGATTTCTGCGGTGTGTTCGGCAGCCGAATGGTTATGCAGGGCGCCCGTGACCGTGTGCCTGAGACTGTTGATTTTACAGATTACACCATCAACCGTGTTGGTGAGATTTCACTTAACCGCGTTACAAACCCCAACGGTGAAATTGATGATGATACCCATAAAGTAAAGAGGAACGGCAACTACTTTGGTATTTACAACATAGTAAACCATCTGGCTGCCCTTACCAGTGACATAGACTTTACCGAGGAGCGTGCCACTGACAAGTCCACAGATGACGAACTGTATCATCCTAAAACCGAAGCTGAAAAGTCTTTCTACGGTTGGAAGTATGCCAACAAACTCAACCGTCGCCGCAATGACGGTGAGGCCGATAACAAGGTAGCTTTGGCATCGGGCGTATATCTGGAGATTACAACTGAGGAGAGTACCCAGGACAACAAGGTATGGGGACCCATAACCGGTATCCTGGAACTTGACCTTATCAATGTAATGCCCGGTATGGGTGGCGGCTATGTATATGCCAAGAACGTGCATGGCGTACGCAGCAACACCGACCTGCAGCACATTACGCTTTCTCCTTACAACCAAAATGCAGTATCTAACAAGAAATATGAATATACAGTTCCTACCATAGACGATGATTTCCAGACATCAGGTAACCTGGTAAGTTCCAAGACCATCATCGATGACTGCTATCCCACCAGTGACAGTTACACGGGTAATGAAGCCGCCGCCGGTCACTACTGGTACATAAAGGGTGAGATTTATGTCTATGACCTCTATCTGTCGGCCTATACCGGTGCAGCCGCTGCATACAGCAAGACTGTCAGCATTCCGCTTACCATCACAGCCGGATCACACGGTGTAATCCAACTGCAGGATGTCAAGACCAACAAGTTCATGTACTACGGAGCTGACAATGAGACCCGTTTGGGAACCGATGAGACAATTATCATCAACAACATAACATACGCTCTAAACGATTCCATATCATATTGGGATTGGTTGCAGTTGTCAGAGTCAGATAAGGCTAAGTTTGTAGACAACACTTATGTAACTATAACTGACTGCAAAGTAGGTGAAACCCTCTATCCTAAGGGCTATGCCCTGAACGAGACAGATTATCAGGCTTTCTACAATTCTCTGGGCGATGATAAGACCGTATATCACGTTGCCAAGAAGGTGGATGTTCCGGTAACCGATGTATTCCGTCCGTCAAACGACATGAGCCATGACAAGGGTTATGCGCTTACTCTTGACATGAATAACCCGGACGCCTGGAATGCATACTATATGCCAACAACAGGAACAGGCAAGACCACAACCCCAAGCGACGGTTATCTTAAGTCTCCTACATATAAGGTCAATACCGCCGGTATTTACGGACAGCGTGATTACGGCCGCGGTGACATTATCACAGATGATGTCTATCAGACCTATCAGAATCTGGTAACAAGCCATCCTGCACTTGTACCGTCAGCCGAGGTGGCTGCTCAATTTGAGCCTGCTTACGTTATGACCGAGGACTGGTCATATGAGCAGGACGGAACCATAAGATACTTCAACAAGGGTCTGGTAATGTCCCAATCTGAATATACAAGCAACGGCATAGGCGCTAAGGCCGGCCCCGCCCTGTTCTGCACAGAGACATGGAAGCTGTCGGCCCCCAACATGCTTGATGAGTATGTATTCTACGGAACAAGCATGACCGAGCAGGAGATAAGAGCATTGGCTGCCCCCTATAATCTCTCGGAACAGCAGATAACCAGTGCCCTTGAAACTTACTTCTCACCCGCATACTACTGCTCTAAGGCAGGAAAATATGGCGGTGACTACTATGAGCAAGGCCACAACTATATGGCTAAGACCGCATGGTCTGGTATGAACCCCGAGGACCGTCAGTACTTTAACTTTAACTATGATGCATTTGATGTGCTTATTGATCCTACGTTCTCCGGTAGCACCAACCTCTATGACGGAGTTGACGTGACGCAACTGGGTACATATTCAAGCCCACAGCCTATAGACTACACAGCCAAGTGCATGAAGGATGAAGGCGTACAATACACAGACGTTAATGGAGCATCACATACTGTAGCCAAGAATACAGTATTGAGCCGTGCAGAATATGAGGCACTGCCAAACGAGCAGTATCACTATGCCCCGTTCGTAGTATCTGAAGAGAACCCAACCGCCTACATAGTAAAGAGTCTCTTCACACTTGGAAACAAGACTTATGCTATAGGTAATTCAATCAGCGCAAGTGCATACACTGATTTGTCAGAGGATAATAAGCAGAAGATTGATATCATTTCCGGTCTTAATGCAGGCAAGTACTACTATTGCCGTGACTCATATACATTAGGAGCTAACGGAAGTCAATCAGCAACCAGCAGCACAATAAACAATGTTCGTGTCAAAAGCGGACAGACAGCAATCACATCAGGTACTGTTGAACCCGGCGTTGTAATAACCCAAGCAAACTACGACAATCTGCCTAACGTTCAGAAGCACTTCAGCATACACGGCAAGACTCCTGTAGGCACAAGCACCCTGTATGTTTCGGGCCAGTCAAATATCCAGGATTTGTCCAAGGGTAGGATTTACACCGTTACCTACAATTATGATTATGAGGAGAGCGATGATGAGGGTAACAACATTAACCTGGTTAGCGAGAAGCATATCATTAACATCCATGTTAATTTCCAGGGTGGTACTCCTACCATATCACCTATAGGCAATCCGCCTACAGTTCTGCCCGGCTCTACAATAGGTATGAACCAGCCGCGCGTAACTCCCGGTGCATATGAGGTTATAGGTGGCGGATGGGAGTTATACCAGAGTTATGAGGATGCCGTCAATCACGTTAACGGTGCCGAGTATGAGAACGGCCGTACCGTACTCTACTGGTATAACAATGACTACTATCTGGCATACTACGCCAAGACTTATCTGGGTAAGACTTACAGTAATGAGGTTCCCATCAAGGTGGGTAACTATCATGACCTGTCACGCGTAATGAGAGATAAGGAGCACCATATGTATGTGGATCATCCCAATGTTAAGCGTAACAGTAAGATCTACATATCCGGCAATAAGTATGATACTACAGATCCTCAGGCCACTCCTACTAAGAATGAGCTTGATATGCTCAAGGACTTCTATGACCTGAGTCTGTATCAGTACACAGTCGATGAAAACAATGATCCCGTAGCCATATCCGATGGTAGTACGTTTAACGGACACATTCCTATGAATGACCATGTCAAGGGTGGTGAAAACATTGATTTCATACTCAAGACAGATGTAGCACCTTTGGCTTATACCAACTGGACACCTATAGGCAGCAATACTCAATGCTTTGAGGGTACCCTGCATGGTGACGGACATACCATTAGCGGTTTGAACAACTCATTGTTCAGTTATCTGTGCGGTACCGTCTATAATCTGGGTGTTACCGGAACATTCGGCGGCACATCATCAGGTATTGCCGATAATGGTGGTAAGGCTGTTAACACATGGATCAATACTACCGGCACCATAACTGCAAACACCAAAGCAGTAATGGGTACCGGCGTAGCCCAGAACAGTTACTATCCCCAGGAGATTGAAGGTTATGTTGCACCTGCAGGTGTAACTGCACGACCCATGATCGCATTCCGTAACGGTGAGGTGGCATACGCCCTTAATGGATTCTATCTGACCAAGCGTGATGAGATAAAGAACAACACAGGCAACAAGTACTACTACACAATCACAGACCCCGCCAACAATATCTTGAGTACATTGCCGGCCGGTTATGTAGAACCTACAGATTATGTTGCCAAGCGTTATCTGAACGGAGACTTTATCTACTCATCGGGAGTCATTCCTGACCAGACCAGTGAGCGTCTGTTCTTTAAGGAGCCCACAAATGAGGAGACACCTGACGCCAAGAACAACAAGTACTTCCCCATCTACCCGGATGACTACATATTCTTTGGTCAGATGCTTACCTACGGTTACAGCAATATCCGCGGTGAGGAGTATCAGGAGTATCCGTCCAGCATCAACCGTGATGACCGTAACGCTGCCGGAACACAGCATCATGCCACACAGTGGATACCGCGTGAGGAGGTAAACAGCAGCAACAGCATAAAGAGTAACCGCGTTTACCGTGCTCCCGCCTACTTTGGCAACAGCACCATGAGCGTGGCATACTTCAATGCCAACGCCGTACTGCCCGATCACACAAACAACCAGGCACAGAATCCGGTATATCCCGGACTTACCGCACTGGATCTGACCGGATATAATGACAACACCGGACTGCTTGACTTTAACGCCCTGACCGGTTTCCGCAGTGACGGACAGACACGCAACCTGCTGGCATACACTATGTATGGTAATGCTACCACTACCAACAGTGTACTTACCACATACTTTGCCGACCAGGCACTTCCCGATTGGGTTAACTCTACCTACAAGACAGTTGAAAAGTTGGCATCGGACCTTGAGTCCAGAGTAAAGGGACATCTGGTAAACAAAACTGGCGGAGCATACGAGGCTGCAAGTGACCAGTACCTGGTTGACCGTCAGGACTTCAACGCACCTATTGCATACACCTTGGGTGATGGCACATATATGTGGTACCAGCGTACGCCTGAGCGTTATGTTGAGAGCACCGATGCCGGTTGGGAGGCTATAAGCCTGCCGTTCACAGCCGAGTACGTGACAACTCAGACCAAGGGTGAGCTGACACACTTCTACAGCGGAAACAACACAGGCCACGAGTACTGGCTGCGTGAGTACAATAGCATTGACGACACTGACGATAGCGCCATTAAGGCAATATTCGGTGCTCCTGCTGCTGCAGACGGATATGACAAGGTTTATGGCAATACATTCCTGTGGGATTACTACTACAAGAAGAACTCCGGTAATGATGCCAACCAGGACAAGTATTTCCAGACATATTATAGTGAGGGTCATACTTATGAGGACTACCCGATGTACGCTGCAGGAACACCGTACTTGATCGGATTCCCCGGCAACCGTTACTATGAGTTTGATCTGAGTGGACAGTTCCTGGCACAGCACACTGCTGGCCAGCCGGCCGATCTGGATGCGCAGATAATAACATTCATATCACCCGACGCAGGTACTACCGTCGGCGTAAGTGACCAGGATTATGCAAACAAGAGTGTAACAGCTAATGGATACGTTTACAAGCCCAACTATAAGACTGAGACTGTAACCGCATACATGCTCAACAACACAGGAGACAGCTTTGTACAAGCAACAGATGTACAGACCGTACCGTTCCGTGCATATCTGGCATCGGCCGCCAACCCGGCTCCGCGCCGCGTCGGAACCCGTGCCGATGCAATATCCATTGGCTACCTGGGCGACAGCGATCCGCTTGTTGAAACACCCGTACAGCGTGGTCTGAATATCTACGGCGAGCACCTTACCATCGTCATAGAGAACATCATGTCCGAGCCCGCTACAGTGACCATTGCCACAACCGCCGGCAAGCTGCTCAAGCAGTTCGTAATCCAGCCCGGCACCAAGGTTACCGTACCGGTCAACAGCCGCGGCATATACATCGTGAACCGCCAGAAGATTGCCGTCACCCGCTAAATGATACCATTGGGGTCAGACCCCAATGGTACTATTTTCAAAAAATGACGCAAAGGGGTCGTTTCCCTTTGCGTCATTTTTTGCGTCAACTCTACCTTGAATCACACGGCGGCAACAGGAACCGCACATACTCTGCAAAATAAATTTTCTCACAAGCCCAGTACTTTTTTACCCATTCTAAAAGGCCTTATAGATATTTATATCTATATTTGTACCTTAAAATGCAAATTGTACTTACACGGAAACAATGATATTTATGATAAAGGCTATTTCCAATCTGACCAATTCAGCTATGCAAATAACTAACACACCCCTGCGTTCCGCCAACGCGGACCGCTCCACCCATACTCAGTCATCCCGCTCCTGCCGCCTTAGCTGCGCTCTGCGCCGCGTTATGATACTGGGGGTGCTAGCAATATGTACACACCTTTCTATTTTGGCACAAAGTGTCATTATGAATGGCAATTACTTTCTCACGCACAATGAGGCGGGTACTTCTGTCAACACAGCAGCCACTACGACATTTAATCCAGCAACCTGTTTGTGGGTCTTTGCTGAAGATGACTATATCAGAACTGCTGATAGCGACGGTAATGCAATAAACAGGAATGACAACTATCTGCAATATACATCCTTGTCTCTTGGTACTGATTGGGGAAACTGGTATAATGCTGCGGATGGTAATTCTGTTTATCACCGTACTGGTAATTATTGGAATAGGACATATTATTATCTCCGTCTAAATAGCACAACTTGGCAGATTAATAGCACCAACAGCAATAACGGTTCATTATACGATGTTACCATAACCTCCCAAGCCGCGACCTCCACCAACCCTACTATCAATGGATCGGATGTGATAACAGCTACAGGTAACACAAATTATACAGCAACAGGAGCAGCCTATCGCAACGGTTATACAAACTACAGATTCAATAACGCAGATCATTATTTCGATGCCAACGGAAATAGTTTAACAGGAAATCCCTCCGCAGCTACCATCGGCACATACACCTGGAGCCTTACCACCAATGATTACGCCACAGTAAACAACTCAGGCGTGGTTACAGTCAGCAGCCTTCCGCAAAGTGATCTTACCCTTACACTCACCGTTACAGTTACAGCAACTGGTGGCAATCCGTCCGCTCCAGCTGGTACAACCCTGACCGCATCAAAGGAGATAACCATTCAGGGCACCAAACCTTCCGCCCCAATCATCAATGTTAGCGGCAACTTTGTTTCTCTGAGCACCGAAGCTACTGGAACAACATCAATCCGATATACCACAAACGGAACAAACCCCACAGCATCAACCGGAACTGTTTATAGCGGTGCCATTGACCTCTCAAGCAGCGCCACATCGCCAGTTACCATCAAGGCAGTAACCGTCCGTAATGGCAACGTATCTGATGTATCGGAAGCAACAGTAACATTGACCCTACCGGAGCCCGTCATCACAGTTAATGCCGAAGCAGGAACAGCAAACATCACCACAGCTGCAGGCGCCACAATTTACTACACTACTGATGGCAGCATACCTACCACCTCCAGCAGCCAGTATTCAGGCAGTCTGTCAGGTCTTGCTGCGATGACCACCATCCAGGCCATTGCAGTAAAAGATGGCTGGAACAATTCTCCCGTAGCATCTGAGCTTGTAACTATTCCATCAGGCGTATCGGGCGGCACAGTAACCCTGTTTGACTACGAGGATCACAATTGGACATACTATAGCGGTGTTGATGCCAGTGTGGACGGCGGCAACTACAACAACAACTATCAGGGCAAGATGTACAGCCCCAACCCACGCAACGTAAAAATCACCTACAATGGAGTTAATAGTGTTAACGGCAGCAACACTGCAGTTAAGGTTTCTATCAGTGAAACTGAGAACACATTCGTCTACTACAAGACTCTTGAGGAAAGCAGCACAAGCGGTGAATATAAGTATCAGGTAATAAGCAACCCCTTCAGTGTAAGGCCCTCAACCGGCACTGGCAACAATAAGAGATACTACGGATTTGCCGGCTGGAAGATTGTAAGTGGCGGATCATATATTAAGGGAAAGAGTGATGGTGATGTGTTAGGACTTGATGAGGAAATCACCTTTAACAATCTGCCTTATCCATCAGTCAACTGCACATCGGCCGAAATTGTATTTGAGACGACTTGGACTCAAGCGAACGTACGAACCGGCGACAACATCACTACGATGCTCAATAATTTCAATGGCGGTACATACGAAACCAATTTTGCCGTATTAACCGGGAACTACACTACAGCATGGACAGGTAACAAGAATGCGACAATAACCAGTGTCTTGCCAGATGGAAGTGCAGATTACCGTGGTGCATATACACGTCTTAACGTGACGGTAAACTCGGGGTACACCATCAAGTATGAGTATATCAACATTAACAACAGCAACTCCACCCTTTCAATGGGTTCAGGAACCAAGACACTGTACATTGGACGCGGGGTAAGCAATACAACAGCAAATGGTGTTGTTTGTGGATTGATTCAAGGATATGACGGTGCTATTAATAACGGCGGATTGACATATACTCTAAAAATTGAAAGCGGAATATACAATTATCTATCGTTTATAAAAGGCTACGATGGGGCTCAAACCAACGATAGGGTATCAGGAACAGTATCTGTTAAAGGTGTTTTGGGTTGCGACTATGACCGTGCTAAAGGAGATAACTCCAAGCTAAAAATCCAGAATCAGATAATGATGGGTTATGCCAATGATGGTAGAGTCCTTCTTCGAAATGCTTCTGCAGGTGATGAAGTTCTGAATGTTACTTTAAAAAGTGGAAGTCTACAATCAAGTCTTAATTCAGCTGGCACGGCAGACGCTGCTCAAAGTTTCTATTTAGGTATCGCTGGTGAATATAGCGCTGGCTATCGCATCTTTACAATGGAAGGAGGCGAGATGTGGAGTCTGGCTGCAGGTCTTTGTCAAAACACAGCTACTACCAACAGCGTTCGTTTCCGCATCAAAGGTGGTCTCATAAAGGGTTCAATCTATGGTTCAGCTGCTAACGCCAACTCATACGGCTACAAGCAGATGATAATCACCGGCGGTCAGATCAAGGGTTGGATTGCCGGCGGTGGTAACGGAACAAGCGCCAACGGAGGTACCACAACAGGTAGCTCTTACATCTACGTAGGTGGTAACGCCCGTGTAGACAGCGAGGGTAGCAACACCAAGATAAACAGTTCACTGGGCGGCCAGGTATTCGGTTCCGGTTCGGGTGTAGAGAATACAACCACATGGGGTGAGATGCTTTATGGTTCCAATGTAGTAATTGCAGACAACGCCTATATTGAACGTAATGCATTCGGAGGCGGTAACTTTGGTTGGACTGACGAATATGCCACTATATACCTTACTGGAGATAAGATGTCTGTTGGCAATGTCTATGGCGGTGCCAACCAAAACAAAGGTGACAACGTAAGAATCTACATGACTGGTGGTACAGTCCGCGAAGGCCTTTATGGCGGCAGTAACACAAGTGGAACCATCAATTACAACGTTGAAATGCATATCAACGGAGGTCAAGTGGGATCGCCTAATTCCCCCGCCAACATCCATGGTGGAGGATTCGGACAGCCTACGCGTGTAAGCCGGAATGTCGAGATTACCCTCGGTACCACAAATCAGACCACACCCGGAGTAACCGTCTACGGCGATGTCTACGGTGGCTCCGCACTGGGCTATGTAAATGGAACATCAGCAAACACCACCTACCATACATATGTAACCCTCAACAAGGGAACAATCAATGGCTCGCTCTACGGTGGTGGTTTGGGAGACGACAACACAGCCGCCAACGTCTACGGACCCGTACAGGTTAAAGTCTATGGTGGTTCAGTAAAGAAGACCGATGAAAACGGAGCAAACGGATCTGGTGGCGTGTATGGTGCCAACAATGTGAACGGCGCACCGCAGCGTTCCGTAACAGTAGATATTTATGGTACTGATCCTGCTCCGTCGGAGAATGAATACGCTCTGTATGCAGTATATGGCGGTGGTAATGCGGCCGACTACACCTACGGAAACGGATACCCCACGGTAACAGTGCACAACTGTGACAACAGCATAGAGTACGTATATGGTGGCGGTAATGCAGCGGCAGTGGCATCCACCAATGTGACCATTTACGGTGGCAATGTCATTGGTAATGTATTCGGTGGTGGTAACGGTACTGTTACTGCTGCAAATGTTACAGGCAACACCGTAACCAATATATATGGAGGTACCATACGGAGGGTATTTGGTGGTAGTAACAGCCAGGGTACAATAGGCGGAACAATCACAGTAAATGCCCAAAGTAAGACAGAGCAAGGTTCAAGTCGTTGCCCCATCAACGTTGGCGAACTCTACGGAGGAGGCAACATGGCCAACAGTAACGCCGGTGCCATAAGCATTGGCTGTATGGAAGATGGTGATATGATTGACTACGTCTACGGAGGTGCCAATCAGGCCAATATTAATGGAAATATCAATCTCACTATGACAGGTGGCCGCATAGGTAACCTGTTTGGTGGCAACAACACCAGCGGAAACATAAGCGGTACAATAGCTGTCACGGTCAACTGGAATGGCTCTTGCGATGAAACAAGTTATTTGGGCAACGTATTCGGTGGTGGTAACCGTGCCGCCTATAGCGGTACTCCAACCGTAACCATAACCAACGGTACGGTAAGCCATAGCGTATATGGCGGTGGTAATGAGGCCGGTGTAGCCGGAGGTAGCGTAACCATGAACGGCGGTTCTGTTCTTGAAGGTATCTATGGCGGATGTAACACCAGCGGTACCGTAAGCGGAGCCATTGCGGTAACTATCAACGCCGGTACTGTAGGTAAAGACGCCACAAATACAGCTAATGTCCACGGAGGAGGCTACGGTGCATCAACCGCAACTGGCGATAATGTCACCGTAACCATAGGTGACGGTACATCCTCTCCCACCATCTGGGGTGATGTCTATGGCGGTTCGGCCCTGGGTAATGTAAACGATGCCGTAACAGAGACTACAAAAGTTTGGCTCAAGAGCGGCACCGTGAACGGCTGTCTTTACGGCGGCGGTCTGGGTGATGCCGATAATGCAGCCCTTGTAAACGGAAAGGTTCAGGTAATAGTTGATGGCGGTGCCGTTAAATCCACTACCAATACCGGCCGTACTACCGGTAACGTATTTGGCTGCAACAACGTAAACGGTACTCCTAAGGGAACTGTGGAGGTTGAGATAAACACCACCGCTGCCAGCACCGGCAGTGGAGAGAATAAGGCTTATGCTCTGCAAGGCGTATATGGTGGAGGTAACCTGGCCCACTATAATCCCACAACCACAAGCGCAGATTATCCTAAGGTAACCGTTGCCTGTGGTACAAGCGTGAAGGATGTTTATGGCGGTGGCAATGCCGCAGCAACACCTAATACCAATGTTATAATTGAAGGTGGTGATATTGACCGCGTGTTTGCCGGAGGTAACGGTGAGAGCGGAACACCGGCTAACGTAGGTTACATGAACACTGATTCTAATCCTACATCGGGCAATTATGGCACTGGTAATGCAAAGGCTATTATTAATGGCGGTACCATAAATCAGATTTTCGGCGGTTCTAATGCCAACGGTGTTATACGTGGTACGATGACCGTGGATGTTGATAAGGATGGTAATTGTGCTATGGTTATCAAGGAGATTTACGGTGGCGGCAATATGGCTGCCAGCGGTCCCGGTACTGTCAATATCTCTTGCACCGGTACATCTCAAACTGATTATATAGACTATGTCTATGGCGGTGCTAACCAGGCCGATATAACCGGCAATATAACACTTAATATTACCGGAGGACGCATAAACAACGTGTTTGGCGGTAACAACACCAGTGGTACAATCGATGGTGACATAACCGTAAACGTTGACTGGAGCCAGGGCTCATGCTCCGGTAATTATCTGGGCAACGTATTTGGCGGCGGTAATCTGGCTGCATACTCCCAGAAAACCGCAGGACACCCGGCCGTAAATATCAAGCACGCCACAGTAAGTCACAGTGTCTATGGTGGCGGTAAGGGTGCCACAGCCGTAGTAACCGGTAATCCCGTAGTAACCATAGGCGATAACAACGCCCAGCATGTTGTTATCGTTACTGAGAATGTCTACGGAGGCGGTGATGCCGCAGCAGTAACCGGTAACACATCGGTAACATACAACGATAACAACGCCAACAGTACAGTAGCCAACCTGTTTGGAGGCGGTAACGCAGCCGGTGTAAGCGGAACGGCAACCGTAACTCTTACCAGCGGTAAGGTATTGACCGGAGTCTATGGCGGTTGCAACGCCAGCGGTAAAGTGGGTGGTGCAATTGCACTCAACATAAACGGCGGTCAGGTTGGTACAAGCGCCAACAGCAAAGCGTACGGAATATTTGGTGGTGGTAAGGGTCAGGCAACCCAGACCGGCGATGCAGTGACAGTAACAATAGGCACTGCAACAAATGCCCAGACCTACCCCACTATCTACGGTGATGTATATGGCGGTAGCGCTGAGGGTCAGGTTAATGATGCTATAGGTGAAATCACCAAGGTTTGGCTCAAGAAGGGCGTAATAAACGGCGACCTCTATGGCGGCGGATTTGGAGATAACGGATCCAACGCTCTTGTTAACGGTGGCGTTCAGGTAGTTGTTGACGGCGGTACTGTAACAGGTAAGGTATTTGGCTGTAACAATGCCAACGGTACTCCTAAGGGTGCTGTAACCGTAACCATCAACGGAACTGACACACCTCAGTCCGGTTACGCACTCTCCGAGGTTTACGGAGGCGGTAACATGGCCAACTACAATCCTACCAACATAACTCCCGCAACCGTAGTTGTAAACGGTTGCAACAACAGCATTGGTGTTGTATATGGCGGTGGTAATGCGGCCGATGTGCTTGGTACCGATGTAACCATCTGGGGCGGCACCATTGGTCAGGTATTCGGTGGCGGTCATGGTAACAAGGATGCCCAGCCTACCCCAACTGAAGCTAACGTTGTTAAGCGTGAGGGCCAAGGCGGTAATGTGGCCGTCAAGATTTACGGCGGTACAATTACCGAGGTATTTGGTGGATCCAACAGTAAGGGTACAATAGAGGGCGAAAGCACAGTAACTATTGAGGACAACGGAGGCTCCTGCACATTCAGTATTACCGATGTTTACGGCGGTGGTAACCAGGCCGAAGGTAATGCAGGAACATTGGCAATAGGCTGCGGCGCTGTCATTACAGGTAATGTCTATGGTGGAGCAAAGGCTGCCAACGTAAACAATGACATTCATCTGGTAATTACAGGCGGTACACTCCACAATGTATTTGGAGGAAACAACGTAAGCGGTACTATTGCCGGAACTATCACAGTTGACATAGATCAGGATGACGCATGCACTACATGGCATGTAGATAACGTTTACGGTGGCGGTAACCTGGCTGCATACAGCAAATCAGGAGCCAACTACCCCGAGGTCAATATCAAGAATGGTGCAGTAAGTGGTAACGTATTTGGTGGCGGCTATGGTGAGTCTGCCCGAGTAACTGCCAACCCGCATGTTAACCTGATAGGCGGAACAATAACAGGAAATGTATTCGGCGGTGGTGAGGCTGCTCCTGTAACAGGATCTCCAGTTGTAACTGCCAACTACGGTCAGGCCGCAAACATCTATGGCGGCGGTCTGGGTAGCACTGCTGTTGTTACTGGCAGTCCTGCTGTAATCATCAGCAAGACACAGAATCAGACTCTGACCCTTACCGATGTATTTGGCGGCGGTGATGCTGCAGCAGTAACCGGCAGCACAGCCGTTACACTTACTGACGGAACTGTACGGAACATCTATGGCGGCGGTAACGCAGCAGGCGTCTCACAGGCAGTAGCCGTAACAATTAATGGAGGCACTGTTACAACAGGCGTCTATGGCGGTTGCAACGCCAGCGGTACCATTGGCACAGATATTACTCTGGGGCTGAATGGTGGAACTATAGGTATTGCAAACGGCACCACAAACATTGTGTTTGGCGGTGGTTACGGTGCCGGAACTTCAACTGACGGCAACATTACTGTAAACGTAAACGGATCAACCATACACGGTCACGTTTATGGAGGCTCGGCTCTGGGTAGTGTAAACAATGCCGCAGCCGATGCCACCACGGTCAACGTTCTGGCCGGTACCGTAAACGGTAACATCTATGGAGGTGGTCTTGGTGAGGCCGGTGCTGCTAATGTGGCCAAGGGCCAGGTTAACGGTACGGTTACCGTAAACATCGGTGCAACAGATGGCGCACAGACTCCCACCTACTCCGGTACTGCTACAATCAACGGATCTGTTTACGGTTGTAACAACACCAACGGATCACCTAAGGCTAATGTCTTTGTGAATGTCTACAAGACTGCTCACAATGAGGCTGCCGACGGCTATGCCATTGATCAGGTATTTGGTGGCGGTAACCAGGCTGACTATAGCCCCACATCAAATGAAAGCCGCACCACAGTGCACGTTTACACCTGCGATAACACCATACGCCGCGTGTTTGCCGGTGGTAACGCAGCGGCCGCAATTGGCGTAGCCAACATCATTGACGGCGGCCGGTTTGAGTATGTATACGGTGGTGGTAACGGTGAGGTTGCTCCTGCCAATATAGGTGCCGGTGGTACCAACCTTCAGGTTCATGGCGGTAACATAACCTATCTGTTTGGTGGTAGCAACCACAGCGGTACCATAACCGGCCAGATGCGTGTAAGCGTGGACGGTGAGGGCGCATGCGCACAGGATATGTATATTGCCGAGTTCTTCTGCGGTAATAACGAGGCTCCTATCAACACCAGCATCGTGGCTGAGATAGGCTGCGGCACCAGGTTTGGTGATGTATACGGTGGATGTAATATGGCCAACATTAACGGTAACGTAACGCTGACCATTAAGGGTGGTGAGATGAACAATGTCTATGGCGGATCCAAGGGTAGCAACACTACGGCTGCTAACATTACCGGTAACGTTACACTCAACATCTATGGCGGTAATATCAATAATGACGCATTTGGCGGTTCAAACATTAACGGTAACATAACCGGTAATATCATAGTCAATATGGACTGGAGCCAGGCTTCAGAAAGTTGCAACAGTGAGAGTGACCTGCATGTACGCAATGTATTCGGTGCCAGCAATCTGGCTGCATACACTCCGACCAATGCAAGTGGCAACTATCCGCAAGTCAATATCATACACGGTACTGTAAGCGGAAGCGTATTCGGCGCCGGTAACGGTGATCCCAATGATCCTACCAAGGGTATTGTAACCAGCAATCCTGTTGTTACGATAGGTGACAATACAGCTGCACATGTTGCCATTGTAACCGGAAACGTTTACGGTGGCGGTAATAACGCTTCAGTAACCGGTAGTACAACTGTAACATACAATGATAACAACGCAAGCAGTACAGTAGCCAAGTTGTTTGGCGGTGGTAACGCAGCTGGTGTAACCGGTGCAGCAGCCGTAACTCTTACCAACGGTAAGGTTACAGGCGGCGTTTACGGCGGTTGCAACTCCAGCGGTACTATAGGCGGTAACGCTCTGGTTACAGTTACAGGCGGTACGGTTGGTGCCAACGCAGCACATGCCAACATCCACGGTGGCGGCTACGGTCAGCAGACGGCTGTATCGGGCGATGTTACAGTCAACATCGGCTCCGTAACAGGTACTGGAAATTCAGCCGTTTATTCAGGCTCTGCTACAATCTACGGCGACGTTTACGGCGGCTCTGCCCTGGGTACAGTCAACACTGACCACAGCGGTGGCGGCACATACAACAAGACCGCAGTCAACCTGTACGGCGGCACCATAGACGGTAACGTTTACGGCGGTGGTCTGGGTGATGCCAACACTGCGGCTCTGGTTTACGGCGATGTGGATGTGTTCCAGTACGGCGCAATCCTTATAGCACGTTACTCCCAGGGTCTGCCCTCATCGGGTATGATATTTGGTTGTAACAACGTTAACGGTACTCCTAAAGGCCACGTAAGGGTTGGTGTATACAAGACCACAGAAACCACAGGACAGCAGCGCAGCAATGCCGAGGACCGTGCCACACATACCGAGAGTGACCATACATATGAGATGTCGGCCGTATTCGGAGGTGGTAACCAGGCTGCATACGTGCCCGATGACCTTACCAACGGATCTACCGAGGTATTTATAAACGGTTGCGATGACGTAAGTATCCACTCTGTATATGGCGGCGGTAACGCGGCTTCTACTCCGGCTACTCTTGTAACCATCCAGGGTGCATATGAGATTGAGTACGTATTTGGCGGCGGTAACGGTGCCGGCACAGGTAATCCGGGTGCCAACGTAGGTTATCATGCTTATAATGCCGCCGATCCGGCCATTGGAGGTCCGTCCGATGCAGCCAAAACGGCCCGTCAACAATTTGCATATGGCTCCGGTGAGGCCAAGACACAGATATATGGCGGTAGGTTGCACAAGGTATTCGGCGGCAGCAACACCCTGGGTAATGTCCGTGTGGCAACTGTTGCCATGCTTGATGAGACCAGCAGTTGCCCGCTTGAACTGGACGGTATCTACGGTGGCGGTAAGAGCGCTTACATGGAGGGTAACGCCGAGATTGAATTGGGTTGCATACACGGCCTTGATGAGATTTACGGTGGTGCCGAGCAGGCCGATGTAGGTAGTGACATTGTACTGACACTTACAAGCGGTCATTACAACAAGGTCTACGGCGGTAACAACCTGGGCGGTAAGATCATGGGCTCAATAACCGTAAACATTGAGCAGACCGGCTGCCTGCCCATTGAGATAGGTGAGTTGTACCTGGGCGGTAACAATGCCCCCTACTCCGTTTACGGATACAACGCCAATGGCACAATCATAGAATCAGCTGATCACAACATCTATGATCATCCTGTAATGAACCTCAAGTCATTCAAGTCCATCGGCACCGTATTTGGCGGCGGCGAGGGCGCAGGTGCCGAGTTGGCCGGTAATCCCATCATCAACGTAAACGTTGCAACCGGTTGGGTTGACGGACAGTACAAGGGTACAGGCGATAATGATCCCAACTCCCAGTATCACGCCGCACCGCATACCCTGACACCCGACGGTGAGATAGGAACAATCTTTGGCGGCGGTAACGCAGCCCAGGTGACCGGTAACACCACCATCAACATCGGTGACCAGTCAACCGTTGAGATGCAAAGCCTCAAATCCATCAAGGAGAAAATTGAGGCAAGTCAGGACCATAAGTACACAACCGGAGGTATGGTATTTGAGCTCTCTGATGACAACAAGAGCATCAAGTACACCGTTCAGGGCCAGAACACACCGGCCATGACCCAGCCCATCATCCAGACCGTGAACGGAGCCAACATTACCGGCAACGTCTACGGAGGCGGTAACCAGGCCGATGTAACCGGCGGCACCACCATCAACGTAGGTCAATAATCTTAATCTATCAAAAAAGACAAGAAAGGAGAGCCCAAAAGCTCTCCTTTCTTATTACTTATTTCAAAAATGACACATTTTTATACATTGAAACACACTCCACCCCATTCATTATTCGTATCTTTACAACGCAAATAAAGGATATCTTTCAAGCCCGTTATTTGCCAGACATTGTCCTAATGAAGGCATTATTGATAACCACATTATTAATGCTGACATTTTCAAGACAAAAGGACTACAGCATTAATAACCTCCGGGCAGTGCGCAAAAGAGCCGCCACACTGCTCCTGTTGCTGTTTTCCGCCACCGGAGTACTGGCCCAGTCAACCCCTAAGGTTCCCGACGGCATCTACTACATCAAGAACAATAACGACGGTACCTGGTATCTGTGGCCATCCGTAACAGTCAACGAAGGGATCGGTTATCAGTATCTTACCACATCAAATTCAACATCGGTAGGTGAGGTTCATCAGAACAATGTTCAATACGGTCCGTTTGATGACACCTATCCCCGATGGGTACTTAAAAACATTGATCCTGCTAACAATACCATCCAGCTTATAAACCCTAAACTGGACAAATACATAGTAATCAGGAATAAGAATTATGGAGACCGTGATGTCTGGCTGGCCGACCCGGGACAAGACATAACGTACACCTACATGGTGCTTAACAACAATTCCACTCCGTACAAGATATCACCCTATCCCGGGCTTAATAATGTAGATAACACGTCCGGTTACTCACTCAACAGTGCACAAGGTACTGACCGTCAATGGCTCACTTGGTCCACTACCGGTAATGGCGACAAGCCACAAAAGGGAGAGAACCGTGGCGGTTTGATTCAGTTCTACAATGGCGGAACACCTCTTTGGTCATTCATCGAAGCCAAACTGTCTGCCCCCACGATCAATTACAATTCCACATCAGGATCATTCACCTTTGAATTCGATGCCCTTCCCGACGGTTACGATATTATCTACACAATTGACGGAACTAACCCTACCATATCCAACGGCATCACCCTTACTGCATATGATGGTCACCACATCACAGCCCATGACTGCACAGTCAGGGCTGTTGTTGCAAGATATGGGGTGGTTCTGAGTGAGATTGCAAGCGAGCGCGTTTATCCGCCGTCAACATCCCCCGATGATCCCACAATCCAAGCGGCCGATGACTGCAGCAATATTGTGACCATAACATCGTCCGATGGGGCTGACATCTATTATACCCTTGACGGAACTGCCCCGGACAACACCTGTACCCTTTACAGTGGTCCGTTCCGTATGCTGCAGGCCGGTACCATAAAAGCCATTGCATACTATGGCAATATTGCATCGGGCATAAGTTCATACAACTTTACATCGGTTTATTCCGAATCACCCTCCATAAGCGTAAGCGACCTTACGGTAACAATAAGCGGCAGCGGAACCATCTATTACACTCTTGACGGCACAGAGCCTACCACAAACAGCACCGTTTATAACGGTCCTATAACACTGGATGATGGCCTGGGTACCATAACCGTAAAGGCTATAACGGTACAGAGCGGTCTGGATCCGTCATGCCCCACCACAGAGAGTGTAGTGATGTCATACATCATTGACAGCGCCCTGAAACTCAACAACCTTTACCTGCATTCCACTGATGAGTGTATTGTTACGGCCGATATAGACGCATCGGGATTCAATAACACTGTGGATGTATTCTCCGGCTCTTTTGACGGAGGGCTGCACACCATTAGCGGTCTGACCAAGCCGCTGTTCAACAATGTTACATGCGCCACGGTCAAAAATGTCATCCTTAAAGATGTTTCCATAAACGGCACAGGTAACACAGGTGCCATAGCCAACAACATAAACGGTACTGATACCAACATAAGCAGCATCTACAACTGCGGCGTTCTGGGTACAAGCACCGTTAGCGGAACAGGGCATGTGGGTAGTCTGGTAGGTCACATGGAGGGTTACAGCCGGGTGATTAACTGCTACAGTTTTGCCATTGTTAGCGGCGGCACGGAGACAGGCGGTCTGGTGGGTTATAACAGCTATTCCTCCGGCACCGGTAATATCCGCACCATGGTGATGAACTGCCTGTATTACGGCAATTGCACCGTTACAGCTCCCATCTATGGCGGCTTGCAGATAAGCAATGACAATGAGAAACAGCTTAACAACTACAACTACTTTATAAACGGCAGGACTGAATTCACCAAGGCTAACGGCGCTCTGGCTGCCGACGAGCGTTTCCTGACCCGTTTTGAGTTCTACCGTCTGCTACTTAACAGCAACCGTGAGCTGGCCGCCTGCTATGCCACCGGCAATGCCGATAACGCCCGCACCAAGATGGCCAAGTGGGTTCTGGATACCGATATCGCTCCATATCCTATCCTTAAGGTGCAGGGCAGGTATCCATCAATTATTAATTATGATCCTGATGCCGCGCCCCAGACTCCCGAGACGCAGAAGACCCTCACGGTAAACATAACCGGCACCGGAGTTACCACCCATCAACTCACACTTACCATCACCGATAAGGATCCATCCCATTATAACTATAACTACCATAAGGTGCAACTGCCCTACTTCAATGATGTAGGCACCGGCAACTATACCGACAACAAGGTTGTAACCGGCTGGAAAATCACCTCAATATCCGGAACAAGCACGTTCTCAACCGAGACATTTGATGCGCCCAGTTACAATTTTGCCGACCGCTCTGATGTGGGTAAGGACAAATTTGACGTAAGCGGACGGGTATTCTCGCAGGGTGCATATTTTGATGTGCCTGCGGGCGTATCGGAAATAACCATCGAGCCTTACTGGGCTGATTGCGTTTATTTGTCAGACACATACTACGATGGTTACGGAAACACCACCAATCAGGGTGTTGTGGATTTCGGCAAACGATACAGCGACAACAAGTTCAACAATCAGACTATCTATTCAACATTCGGTAATGCACTTGGAGCCCTTAACAACATGGGCCGCGATGAGTCATCAACCGTGTATGACTATGCAGTTGTGCTGGTGGGCAATTTCCATCAGGGCGGCGCACCCAGAATTAACGCTAATGACAACAGGGCTTTTACCATAATGTCGGCCGACCTGGATGGTGACAACGAGCCTGATTACAGCATGATATATAACCATCAGGACCGTGTCGAAATACCTCCGTTAAGGTTTGATTTCATAAATGTACCGTCCAATGCAGCAGCCCAGAAATCAGCTGGCTCAGGAATATACATAGTCGGTATCTACAGACCCAGAGGCTGGTTGGAGATAACCAACACCTGCCTTATCCACTTTAACCAGTTTGAATATGATTTTGCAAACAAGAACGCCGCGCCACTCATCCTGCAAGGCGGAGTATATGAGCAGTTCGTATCGGCTCACGCAGGAGTTCCCGAGCATACCACTTATATCCACCTGGGCGGTAACGCATGGTTCAAGCAGTTCTGCAACGGTGTGCATATCAAGAATTCCGGCAATGGCACCAGACACACGCCCATATCAGTCACTGGCGGTGAATATGAGTCTTTCTACCTGTCCGGAATGTTCAAACCTGACAGTAAAACGCCTACTGACAATGCCGAGTGTTATATTGACGGCGGACTGTTTGGCCAGGTAGCCGGTGCCGGCCATGAGCAGATTAAGGGTAATGTGACATGGCTGATAGACCATGCCGATATAGACAATTTCTATGGTGGTGGCATTAATACCGCCAAACCTATCCTGGGCGATATCAGCGTAACTATAAGCAACAGTAACGTGGGAGTATATTGCGGCGGACCAAAATTCGGCAATATGCAGAGCGGCAAGACCGTAACCACCATGGCCCGGAATTCTGTTTTTGATACTTTCTACGGAGCCGGTTACGGAGGAACGGCGTTCTACAGAGAGCAGATTGCCGATGAGATATATAATGCCAGCAACAACTACAACACCAACCTGTGGCAGACCTGGGCAGCCAATTACACCAGGGGTACTTATCATAAAACTGCCGCCAACGGTATTGGAGTGAATTTTGAATATGAGTTCTTTGACGGATCCAACAACATTACCGTAGCCCGTCTGTATGTAAACTATGCAACTCTGTCACTTGCCGAAACTCAGGATGTAAGTTCAACCCTAACCGGCTGTACTATCCGGAACAATTTTTACGGCGGCGGTAATCTGGGTAAAGTTGACGGCACTATAACCTCCGTATTGGAAGACTGCACGGTAAACGGCAATGTATTTGGAAGCGGATTCTCCGCCACCGCACCCACAGTAGACATTATGAATGGCACTACGGGTGCATTCGTCACAGAGCCGTCATACAACCCCACTACAGCCGCTTACACAGAAGCTGTACTGCCAGAGACCACCACATATACATGGTCATCACAAGGCAGCAAGAATGCGCCTCTGACAGACGACGGCGACACCCATCTGATCTTTACTAATGTAGATCTCACCACTCTTGGAGAGGTCAACAACGCTGTTCTTACCATTAGGGGTACAACTCATGTCATGGGCAATTTGGGAGTATTCGGAGGCGGTGAGAAATCGGGAGGAACAGGTTCTGTAACCGTCAACATTGAGGGCGGCACAATTGACAACGACGTGTATGGAGGAGGCGCTCTGGCCAACACCAACACCGGCAATATAAATAAAAACAACACAATCACAACCGATAGGAATGTAACCAACGTCAATCTGTTGCCTGGCGCAACCATAATGGGCGATGTATACGGAGGCGGTCGTGGACAGAAAGCTGCGCAGGATGTGGAGGCCGTCGAGGCAATCGTTTACGGAGATGTTACCGTCCATCAGCAGGGCGCCATTCTGGTTCCCGCCTACGATGCCGACTCATTGGCCACATCGGGCCGTATATTTGGCTGTAACAACGCAAACGGTACTCCTAAGGGCCACGTTCTGGTTTACATTGAGAATACTGTCAAAGCCTCCAGTTCTGACAAGTTCGCCTTGTCTGCAGTATATGGAGGCGGCAATGAAGCAGAATACGTACCTTACAGGATAGATCAGGACGATTCCGACTTTGCAGAGGTAATAGTAGACGGATGTGACAATGTAAGCATACACAGCATCTACGGAGGCGGTAATGCCGCATCAACACCTGCCACAAAGGTTACCATAAGCGGTGCCAAAAACATAATGTATGTATTCGGTGGCGGAAACGGAGCCGGCCAGGGCAATCCCGGCGCCAACGTGGGCTACCACTACTACAGCGAGGATGAGTTTGGAGGCACCACACCCGAGGCCATCGCAAGACGACGCGATACCCAGAACAACCTTGCATACGGATCCGGTATTGCATCGACCAACATCTATGGCGGTAAGATACACAACGTATTCGGCGGCAGCAACACCAAGGGTAACATACGCCAGGCATCGATTGCCATGCTTGATGAACTCAGCACATGTCCGCTTGTACTGAACGGTATTCACGGCGGCGGACGCGAGGCTTACATGGAAGGCAAGACAATCCTTGAGATGGGCTGCACCACTGGCATGCCGGCCATTTACGGAGGTTCCGAGAATGCCGATGTAGGCAGCGACATAACGCTCACCCTTACCAGCGGCCACTTTGACAAAGTATTTGGCGGCAACAACAAGGGTGGCAGAATATTCGGCTCCATCACCGTAAATATAGAGCAGACCGGCTGTCTGCCCATCACCATCGACGAGCTCTACCTGGGTGGCAACAACGCGCCCTACTCAGTATTCGGCTATGAGGATACATATCAGGATGTAATATTGAATGGCGAAACCATAAGACAATACGACCTGATTGATTCTGCCGACGTCAAACTGTATAAAGATCCTGAACTCCACCTGCGTTCATTTGCCCGCATAGGCAAAGTATTCGGCGGAGGTAATGGAGAACACGCCATCATGGTTGGCGATCCTACCGTTGAAATAAACGTAACCAAAGGCTGGATAAACGGTCAATACATAGGAACTCTGCAGGAGTACAGCCAGTATAAAGGAACCCCGCAGGAACTCTCACGTGACGGAGTGATTGACACCGTATTCGGCGGAGGCAATGAAGCCATCGTAATAGGAAACACCAATGTCCTTATAGGCACCCGTCTGAGCGACACCATCACAATAAAGAGTATGGATCAGCTCTACAACACCATCCCCGAAACAGGACTGCCCCCCCGCAGCAACATCAAAATGGTCAAGGCCGATGACAACGACATCAAGACAATAACATACACCGTCGTTGACCAGAACGGCGATTCCGTAGCCGGCAAAGATCCTCTGACAGTCCACGTCAGGGAAACCGTCAACGGAGCCACCATCACCGGCAACGTCTACGGAGGAGGCAACAACGCCGACGTAACTCAATCCACCAACATCCAAATAGGTCCCAACCAGTGACGCAAAACGAAACGACCCCTTTGCGTCAGAAGTGGGGATACTACAAAAAGAAAGAGAGCCAAGGATAAATATCCTCAGCTCTCTTGAAAGACGGCGGCTACCTACTCTCCCACTTGCGCAGTACCATCGGCGTGAACGGGCTTAACTTCTCTGTTCGGAATGGGAAGAGGTGGAACCCCGCTGCTATAGCCACCTGA
>JAEEGG010007042.1_pt1 | contig 26155 bp, 18 predicted proteins | sample 9134161 | NCBI WGS metagenome assembly JAEEGG01 (sample SAMN16246543, study PRJNA631951) | gut metagenome | biome: gut microbiome; feature: rumen; material: CR-attached | host: Bos | place: Iran: Karaj | collected 2018-10 | reverse complement strand
GTAGGCTCCTTTTTCGCTTTCGTTCATTCTTTCTATATAACGAAACGGACACTTATTTATTATATAGGGACACTCTTTTCGTGCCGATGCCTTTAGCCATCGCAGCAGGGCAAACAGAATAAATGAACTTATTTTAAATATAGACACATCATCGTGAGGTCATCGCTGGGCTCTGCCCCATTACGGTGAACCTCGACTTCTGTGCTGAGTTTTTCAACGAGTTGCTGCGCTGAAGTGAAGTGTGCGTTGCGAAGAATTTCGAGCAGACGCTCATCGCTGAACTCTTCTTTCTCCTTGTTCTCTGCCTCATTCAGTCCGTCGGTATAGATGAAGAACGGCCGACCCTTGATGGTATCCATCTCTTCACCCTCGAATTCCATTCCCGGCATAATGCCGATAGGCACATTTGGTTTCATCTTAAGGAACGTGACATCGTCGCCGCCACATCCTATGACTGGCGGATTATGGCCTGCATTACAGAACGAGAGATGGCCGGTGGTGAGGTCTACGAGTCCGAGCCAGAAAGTCACGAACATGACGCTCTCATTGTCGTCGCCCGATAAAGCATCGTTCATGCGGGTACAGATTTCTGCAGGAGGCATCGTCTGTTTAGCCAGCGTGAGGAACAGGCGCGTGGCCTGTGCCATAAACAGCGAAGCGGGCACGCCCTTGCCGCTGACATCACCCACGCAGAAATAGAGTTTGTCGCCCAGCCGCAGATAGTTATAGAGGTCGCCGCCCACCTCCTTGGCAGGCGTCATCGAGGCGTACATGTCGAGTCCCTTGATGTCTGGGAACACGCTGGGCACCATCGACATCTGAATGTTGCGAGCAATGCGCAGCTCACTCTCCATACGCTCCTTGGCCGCCGTAGTCTCCTCCAACTGGTCATAGGCTACCTTCAACTGCTCGTGAGCCTTTTTCAGTCTTGCCGCCATGCGATTATGCACGAAGATATAGATGACAAGGGCAAGAATGAGGGCAGCCATGACTGCCAGACGGGTCCACCACTGCTGTCGCTCCATGCGTTCCTTCTCTGCCGTCATCTCCGCTTCCTTCTGACGCACAGCTTCCTCCTCAATGGCATCCTGCCGGCGCTGCTTGGTGATGGCCGAGTCGAGGTGCTCTACTATCTGAACGCTCACGGCCCGCACCGTATCAACGCGTTCGGCCATCATGTTCACGTAGAATTTCTTCAGCATCCACTCCTGAATCGTCTGCAGCGAGTAGTCCAAACCATATTCCCTGATGAATTTCTCGGTGCTACTGAGATTATCGGCTGCATCATTCCAAAGTCCTACCTGACGCAAATAGTCACTGCCAAGTATCAAGCCTTCTGCCGTCAGCGAATAGCTCGTCTCCAGAAAATCCTCGTATACCTTGGCCGCCTCGGCCTTGCGCCCCACGCCTTCGAGGGCCGAAGCACGATAGATGTAGTAGCGTGCCCGCTGCTTGTCTGCATAATCGGAACGTGCATCCGGCAGTTTATCGTAGGCGTCAAGCAACTTGCCATAGCGGTCTATCCAATACATCGCCTTCTGATAGTCTTGGATTTCCAGAAAGTTGTAGCAGATGTTGATGACGCCGACAAAGGCATCACGGTAGGCTATCGCATTCGGATTCTTCTCCATATTGTCAAGATGGGCTTGATAGGCCTCCTCCAGACTCTTATTGATTGCCTCCTCACTCAGTCCGAAGCGGCTCTGGCAGCAGCCTTGGTAAATGAGCAGATTGATGTAGTCGCTCGTCATCTTGGCTCCATGCTTCTTGAGGTGATCCAGCGCAGGTATGGCCACCTTCAGACCAGCTTCATACTCGCCCCTGGTACTTTTCAAGCCCGTCAGTCGGCTGGCGATGGCAGCATAGACTTCAAGTTCCTCCGGGGTATCCACATTGTCCATGACGGCCATGCCCTTGGTCCAGTAGAGTTCGGCCATACGCTTCTGATGGGTACGGTCGCTGGCATACCCCAACCAGTAGAAAGCCTTGCCTTCGCTTAGATTGCCTGTTTCTTTCAGACTGTCGGCCAGCATCACGATACGCTGGTAGTCCTTCGTCTCATAGGCGATGTTGATAAGACTGTCAGCTTCTTGTTGGAGCTTTCTATTCGCAGAACTGTTGATGTCACAACCAGTTGTGGTCAGTAGCATGCCGATAACCGAAGCAAAAGCAATGTTTTTGATACGCATAAAGTGATATTTCTTGATTTGTCGGCAAAGTTACTAATAAATTTCGCAATAACATAGAAGTTGGTCCGACTTTTTGGGAAATAAAGTTAAAACCACTGAGATTTCAATATTTTATTGTTACCTTTGCACCCGATATGATACAACAGCCACTGGTCAGTTTTATTTTGACGTGTTACAACCTGCCTCTGGACATGCTGTGCGCATGTATAGACAGCATCCTCAGACTCTCGTTGCGTTCGGAAGAGCGGGAGATCATCATCGTGGACGACGGCTCGGATGTCAGTCCGATCAACGATCTGCTCCGATATGGCGACGAAATAATCTATGTACGACAGAAGAACGGCGGCGTCAGCACTGCCCGCAACACAGGCATGGAGATGGCCAAGGGAAAGTACTTCCAGTTCGTCGACGGTGACGACACGCTGCTCCAGGTACCTTACGACCACTGCCTCGACATCATTCGTAACCATCAGGATGCCGACATCGTGATGTTCGACTTCACCAACGACTCCCAAGAATCCCCGACAACCTTCGCGGCACCCGCCAAGAAGAGCGGTATAGAACTGATGCGCACGGAGAACCTACGCGGCTCGGCCTGCTGCTATCTCTTCCGCCAGACTGTTAGAAGCCAGTTGTCGTTCACACCAGGCATCGAATACGGCGAGGACGAGGAGTTCACCCCACAATTACTAATCCGTGCCGAAACCATATACACTACTGATGCGAAAGCTTACTATTACCGCGAGCGCCAGACGTCAGCCGTCCACCAGCAGACTACCGAGCGTATCGACAAACGGCTGGCCGACCACCTGACCGTGATCCTCCATCTGAACGAACTCGCCGACAGACGACCGTATGAAGAACGTCTGGCCCTGCAACGTCGCATAGCGCAACTCACGATGGATCATATCTACAACACCATCATGGCCACCCGTTCGAAAGGGATACTCGACGAGACTATCGCAACCCTGCGCCAGCATAACCTCTTCCCCCTACCCGACAAAGATTACAGCACGAAGTACATTTGGTTCCGCAGGATGACCAATAGCCGTATAGGCCGAAAGATACTTGTCGCTACACTACCACTCATGAAAAAGGAACGGTAATGGAGAATATCATTTCAGTCATCATCATCACCTACAACCAACAGGACACCATAGGCAGGTCCATTGATTCCGTACTGATGCAGAAATGCCATTTGCCCTATGAGATAATCATCGGGGAAGATGCATCAACAGACGATACACGTACTATATGTCAAGATTATGCCAAGAAGTATCCTGACATTATACGTCTGTTCTGCAACGAACATAATAAGGGTATCACGGACAACTATATTGATTGTCTGTTACAGAGCCGTGGAAAATATATAGCAGACTGTGCCGGTGATGATTTCTGGACAGACCCAATGAAACTGGAGAAAGAACTCTGTGTGATGGAGGAATATCCAAACGTAACCATGGTCATCACAAACTGGCAGTTTTATAATGAACAAACACGCCATATCTCTCCCAGCAGACAAATACAACATGCTCCCATCACGCCTGGACGTGATATGCTAAAGGACATCATCATTCAGAAGAACATGAGTGTGTTCCACCTCTGCACGGCACTCTATCGTTCAGATACTTTCAGGAAAGCATACCAGGACGATTCTTATATGTTCCGCAGCAAAGACTTCTGCAGTGAGGACATGCAAATTGCCTCAGCAATGGCATGGTATGGGGACATTGCCTATCTGCCAGACATAACACTCAACTACAGTATCGGAGGCAAGGGCGTATCGAACACTAACGATTCTGAGAAACTGTTCAGGTTCGTCAAGAGATCAACACTTCTGATTCAATATTTATCCTCAAAGTATCAGACGGATATACGTGAATTCCTTAATGAACGCATCTTTGAATTAGGTATGCACGCCTTCCGTTCACATAATCCTCAACTCTATGAAGAGACACTTGAATGTGAAAGGAAATGGCAGGTGGAAAAGAAAAACAAATATAGACTGCTTATGGCAGTTATGCAGCATGATGGACTATGGAAATTAGGACTGGCTGTTCGAAATATAGTGGTCAGTTTGAAGCGACTAATCTGCTGAACAGTTCCTCAAGTTTTTGGCCTATAACCTCCGGCGAAGCCAAACGCGCCACCTCCTTCGACAACCACTGACCATCGACAAGGGGGTTGTCCATCACATCAGACATGGCCTTAGACAAAGCACTTATATCATCTGTCGGAACGATTGTACAGCCACCTTCTATACGCAGGCTTTGAGGTACGCACTCAGTAGCAATAACGGGGATGCCTGTACTCATGGCCTCAAGCAATGACAAAGGCTGGACCTCACTGCGACTTGCAAGTACAAGTGCATCCGATTGGAACAATAGATCCCTGACAGCCTCTCTATTGATAAGCCCATGTGTTATCATTCCGTCGGATAACATAGAACAGAATTCTGACGAATCAGTACCACGCCCGGCAATATGCAATTCTGCATGATGTCCAGACTCTTGTATCAACTTGAATGCAGGAATAAGAATGTCATAGCCCTTCATCGGCCAGTTGTTGGCCAGGCAGCAAAAACGGAAAGGACGTCCAGACTGAGGAGTTCGAGACTGATAATGAAAGTAATCGGTGTCTATGGTGTTAGAAACTGCATTCCATCGATAATCTCTGCCGAAATAGCAGGCGATATTCTCCACAAGCTCCTCTGATACAGGAATCACCAAATCAGCATTCTCGTAAGCTTCTTTTAGAAGTTGTATCTGCCAGGCATCGCTGGGAGCGGGTCCGAACTCCTTTTCAAAAACCATTCGTGAAAGATGCTCTGTGATTACGTATGGCAAATGGTATTTACGACTGATCTGCATAGCAGCATAGCCAGCCCATTTGGAACAATGAGCATGCAGAATATCAGGAACTCCATATTTGCCTACATAGTCGTCGAACATCGAACAGACAATTCCCACCCATCTTTTAACATTCCATCGCACCACCATTGGTACACCACGTTGGAACGACTGACATACTGTAACACCTTCCTTCTTATGTTCATATCTACCATAAGGCAGACATAGAAAATCATTAAGACCAATCGTGACTCCAAGTTGCACATTACTAAGGATACGCACCTCATGGCCTAGGACTTCCAATGCCCTAGCCTGATCCAGACAGAACTCACCTCCATAAGGTGTGAAAAATGACGGTATTTCTAGTATATGCATGATTATTAACAAAAAAAGAGGAACAAGGAACTCTTAATTCCCCATTCCTCATTTCTCATTCGTCATTCAGAAGGTTTATGCCTCAGCGGGAGCAGCCTCAGCGGGAGTTTCTGCAGCAGCGGCTTCAGCAGCCTTTGCTGCCTCTTCCTCTGCCTTAGCGGCAGCCTCTGCGGCCTTCTTATCAGCCACCTTCTTGGCAATAGCCTCGTTAACGGCCTTTTCTGCCTTCAGTGCATTTTCAGCAGCCACCTTCTTGGCTTTCTGCTCTGCCTCAGCAATCTTGGTCAACCCGTTCTGTTTGTCAGCCTTCCAGGCATCGAACTTTTTCTGGGCTGTAGCCTCGTCGAAAGCGCCCTTCTTAACACCACCACGAAGGTGCTTCATAAGGTACACGCCCTCACGGCTGAGGATGTTACGTACTGTGTCTGTGGGCTGGGCACCAACCTCAACCCAATACAGTGCACGGTCGAAATTCAAGTCTACTGTGGCAGGATTGGTGTTTGGATTGTAAGTACCAATCTTTTCAGTAAAACGACCATCACGTGGTGCACGAGCGTCGGCGATAACAATGCTGTAGAAAGCGTAGCCCTTACGGCCGCCGCGCTGCAATCTGATTTTTGTTGCCATGTTTGAATTTGTTTTTGAATGTTTGATAAATGAATTTCATGCTCTTATCTCGTAAAAGCGGCTGCAAATGTACAAAAAAGAAATGAAAAATTAAGAGTCAAAATTATAGAATTTATTTCTACAGGCTCATTTTTAACTATTTTTGGGTGTTATATGCTTGATTATTGGTGAAAAAAGCGTAATTTTGTGGCCGATTATGACAAAGCTTAAAAAGAAAGAACTCTCAATACTGATTCCTAACTATAATAATGTGTGTGTGGAATTGGTTGCAGTATTACAAAAGCAGGCTGAATTATTGGGGATTAGCTATGAGATAATCGTTGCTGACGATGCATCACCTTTCAAGGAGTCTGTTATGCAAAACCAGACCATCAACAGTCTGCCCAACTGCAGGTTTATCTCAAAAGAACAGAACACAGGCAGTGCTGCAACAAGAAACTTTCTTGGAAGAGAAAGCCAATACCGTTGGCTGCTTTTCCTGGACTGTGACATCGTCATTCCCGATGCCCACTTCTTGGAACGTTATATGACAGACGACCACGAGGGCGTGGTAAACGGCGGTATCTGCATCGTCGACAACTCCAGCCTAAACCATAACTTGAGATATCTCTATGAGAAGGATGCCGAACCCATGCATACTGCAGAAAAGCGTCAGGCTAACAGATATCAGGAATTTCGCTCCACAAATTTCCTTGCAGAAAGTACCGTTTTTGAATCCTGTCCGTTTGACGAACGGTTCACCAAAAGCGGTTATGAGGACGTTCTGTTTGGGAAAACTTTAAAGCAGAAACATATCAGTGTCTCCCACATTGACAACCCTGTTATGATGACAGAATTTGAGTCTAATTCCAATTATGTCAACAAGATAGAACGTAGTCTGAGGACGCTCCAGGAATTCCGTCAAGAGTTACGTGGATATTCCCGTATTCTCACTTTTGCCGACGGCATCCATATCTCTGCCGTTCGAACCCTTATACGCTTATGGCACCACATCTTCGGAAGCCTTGAACGGCGTAACCTCTGTGGTTCTCGTCCTTGTCTGAAAATGTTCAACTTATACCGTCTGGGATATTTTCTGACGTTACCAAAAGGTGATTAGGGCGATTAGGGTCATTAGGGAAGAGGCCCTGCAAACCTTTACGCACATTTTTGACCTTTAAACTGTTTTATATTTTGTCGTTTCAGAAAAAAAGCCTATCTTTGCACTCACATTTGAAAAGAAATCATTAAAACAAAAAAGGAATTAAAAATGAAACCACTAAACAAACAATTTGCTCCAAAGAGCATGATGCCTGAAAAGGTGATTCAGTTCGGAGAAGGTAATTTCCTCCGTGCATTCGTAGATTGGATTATCTGGAACATGGACCAGAAGACCGACTTCAACGGAAGCGTTGTCGTTGTGCAGCCCATTGAGAAAGGCATGGTCGACTGGCTCAATGCCCAGGACTGCCTCTATCACGTGAACCTTCAGGGACGAGAGAACGGTAAACCCGTAAACACGCTTGAGCGTATTGATGTCATCAGCCGTGCACTGAACCCCTATACCCAGAATGCCGCCTTCATGGCTCTCGCCGACCAGCCTGAGATCCGCTTTGTCATTTCTAACACTACTGAGGCTGGTATTGCCTTTGACCCCGCTTGTAAGCTGGAGGACGCTCCTGCCAGCAGCTATCCCGGCAAGCTCGTACAGTTGCTCTATCGGCGGTACCAGACATTCAATGGTGATGTGTCAAAGGGCTTAATCATCTTCCCATGTGAGTTGATCTTCCTGAACGGCCATGTGCTGAAGGAGTGTATCTATAAGTACATTGAACTCTGGAATCTGGGTGAAGGATTTAAGAAGTGGTTCGAGGAGGCCTGCGGCGTATATGCAACTCTCGTAGACCGCATCGTGCCGGGCTTCCCACGCAAGGAGATTGCAGAGATTCAGGAAAAGATATCGTACAGGGATAATCTTGTGGTCCAGGCCGAGAACTTCCACCTGTGGGTGATTGAGGCTCCAAAGGAAGTGGCCAAGGAGTTCCCCGCCGACAAAGCAGGTCTTCATGTACTGTTCGTTCCCTCAGAGGAGCCTTATCACAAGCGTAAGGTGACGTTGCTCAATGGCCCGCACACGGTACTGAGCCCTGTGGCTTTCCTCAGCGGTGTGAACATCGTTCGCGACGCCTGTAACCATGAAGTAATAGGTAAATATATCCATAAGGTACAGTTCGACGAACTGATGCAGACGCTGGATCTGCCGATGGACGAGCTGGAGAAGTTTGCCGCCGACGTGTTGGAGCGCTTCGATAACCCGTACGTAGATCATCAGGTAACAAGCATCATGCTTAACTCCTTCCCGAAGTTCCAGGCCCGTGACCTGCCTGGCGTGAAGACCTATCTGGAGCGCAAGGGCGAACTGCCTAAGGGACTGGTGTTCGGTCTGGCCGCCATCATTACCTACTACAAAGGCGGCAAACGTGAGGACGGTACTGAGATTACACCAAACGACGACCAGAAGATCATGGACCTGCTGAAGGAGTTGTGGGCTACGGGTGATACTCAGAAAGTAGCTGACGGTGTGCTCGGCGCAACATTCATCTGGCAGGAGGATCTGAACAAAATTGCAGGTCTGAACGCTATGGTGAAGCAGGATCTTGACCTGATCCAGAGTGTCGGCATGCTAGAGGCAGTGAAAAGCATTCTCTAATTTAAAGACTGAATAATATAAGAATAATTGTTTGAAAGATACGATTGAGATTAAGGGGGCTAGGGTCAACAACCTTAAAAACATTGATGTCAAAATCCCCCGAAACACCATGACGGTGATTGCCGGAGTCAGTGGCTCCGGCAAATCGTCGTTGGCTTTCGACACACTGTATGCTGAAGGGCAAAGACGGTATGTGGAGAGTCTGTCGAGTTATGCCAGACAGTTCCTGGGGAGGATGAACAAACCTGAGTGTGACTTTATCCGAGGAATACCGCCCGCCATTGCCATCGAGCAGAAAGTAATCTCAAGGAATCCGCGATCTACCGTAGGCACCTCAACGGAGATATATGAATACCTCAGATTGCTGTACGCAAGGATAGGACGAACGTATAGTCCCGTGAGCGGTGAGGAGGTACGGAAGCATACTACCGACGACGTGGTGCGAAAGGTGCAGGAATACTCTCCGGGGACGAGGTTCGTGGTCATGTCTCCCGTACATCTGCAGGAAGGAAGGACGATAGAGCAGCAGCTGAAGGCGTATATCCAAGAAGGGTATGCGAGGATCTTTGCCGATGGGGACTTCCTGAGGATTGACGAGTGGCTGGCAAACCAGACTAGTAAGACTAGCGATACTAGTCTTTACCTCGTCATCGACCGCTTGTCAGCGGACAATAGCCCTGACACCATCTCCCGTCTGGTTGATTCAGCTGAGACGGCTTTCTATGAGGGACATGGGGAGATGCGCCTGCTGTTGCCGCCATCGAATATCTGTTACGACTTTTCGACGAAATATGAGGCAGATGGCATGACCTTCGAGGAACCAAACGATCAGATGTTCTCGTTCAACTCCCCCGTAGGGGCCTGTCCTGAATGTCAGGGCTTCGGTCGCATCATCGGCATCGACGAGAAACTGGTCATTCCCAACACCACGCTATCGGTCTATGACGGCTGTGTCGTCTGCTGGCACGGGGAGAAGATGAAGGAGTGGAAGGAGTGGTTCTGCAGGCATGCAGTGAAGGACGACTTCCCTATCTTTGAGCCATATATGAACCTGACACAGACGCAGAAGGACTGGTTGTGGCATGGTCTGCCGTCGGACAAGAACAACAAGGAGCGCCCGTGTATTGACGTATTCTTCGAGATGCTCCGTGAGAACCAATATAAGATACAGTATCGGGTGATGCTGAGCCGTTACCGCGGAAAGACCAACTGTCCCACCTGTTACGGCACGCGTCTGAAACCTGAGGCCAACTACGTGAAAATTGGCGGACGGAGCATCACCGACCTTGTTCAGATGCCAGTTGTCAGACTCAAGGAATGGTTCGACCTGCTGGAGCTCGACGAGCACGACCAGGAGGTAGGCAAGCGTTTGCTGACAGAGATCAGGAGCCGTCTGCAGTTCCTGCTTGACATGGGGCTCGGCTACCTCACGCTCAACCGTCTGTCGAACTCCCTCTCAGGCGGTGAGAGCCAGCGCATCAACCTATGCACATCCTTAGGCAGTTCCCTTGTAGGGTCGCTTTATATCCTCGACGAGCCGAGTATAGGACTCCACAGCCGCGACACCGAACGGCTGATTCATGTACTCAAGGCGCTTCAGTCGATAGGTAACACGGTGGTAGTGGTGGAGCATGACGAGGAGATCATGCGAGCCGCCGACTACCTCATCGACATTGGCCCCGATGCCGGACGTCTGGGTGGAGAGATCGTCTTCGAGGGTGACGCTGGGAAGGTCAACAAAGCCTCGCTGAAGAAGTTTCCCAGAAGCTACACCGTCAGGTATCTGCTCCATCAGGACGAGATACCCGTTCCCGAGTCGCGTCGCCCGTGGAACCTCCATATCGACATCAAGGGTGCCCGAATGAACAACCTCAGGGGTATCGACGTACAGATTCCCCTCAACGTGATGACCGTCGTAACCGGTGTTTCCGGATCAGGGAAGTCCAGTCTTATCAAAGGCATCCTCTATCCCTCACTCAAGCGTCATATCGGAGAAGTGTGCGATGCCCCTGGAGAATACCTCGGACTCTCAGGCGACGTTGATGCCGTGAAGCATGTGGAGTTTGTCGACCAGAATCCCATCGGAAAGTCCAGCCGCTCGAATCCTGCCACATACGTGAAGGCCTACGATGCCATTCGCGACCTATATGCCGCACAGCCATTGTCCCAGCAGATGGGCTTCACGCCGCAGTATTTCTCCTTTAATGCCGAGGGGGGGCGCTGTGAGGAGTGCAAGGGCGCGGGGGTAATCACAGTGGAGATGCAGTTCATGGCCGACCTTGTGTTGGAGTGTGAGGCTTGCCACGGACATCGGTTCAAAAAAGAAATCCTCGATGTGGCCTTCCGTGGGAAGAACATCGACGATGTACTCAATATGACGATCACAGATGCGATAGAGTTTTTTAAGGAGTCAGGAGTCAGGAGTCAGGAGTCAGGAAACAAGGGGCAACTGACAAAGACGATTGTCAACCGTCTGAAGACACTGGAAGACGTCGGACTTGGATATATCAAACTCGGCCAGAATTCCTCTACTCTCTCAGGCGGTGAAAACCAACGTGTGAAACTCGCCTATTTCATCGGACAAGAAAAACAGGAGCCGACACTCTTCATCTTCGACGAGCCGACTACCGGTCTTCACTTCCATGATATCCAGCGTCTGCTGCAGGCTTTCAACGCACTCATCAGCCGTGGCCACACCATCATCATCATCGAGCACAATTTGGAGATTATCAAGTGTGCCGACCATGTTATCGACCTTGGTCCTGAGGGCGGCGACCGTGGTGGAGGACTCGTTGTGGCAGGCACGCCGGAAGAAGTGTCGCAGTGTCAAGAAAGTCTTACCGGACAATATCTGAAAGAGAAGTTGAGAATTTAGCGTATATTATTGATAGTTTAGATGAGAAGTCCTTGGTCATACAGCAGAATCATTCTGGCCAACATACTCTTCTGTATGTCGGGATACCTCTGTGCAAAGCAGAAGAAAGACACGCTCATTCTCGAACGCATCTACCAATACCGGGAGGCGAACCTCTCGGAGTTTGAATCGAAGGAGGACAACGTCTATACCAAGTTCCGCTACAATGTGGAGCGTCGCAACCTCACACTTTGGCTCATACCCACCATGTATGTTGTGGCCAAGGACCCACGCGAGTACATCCAAGAGGCATACAGTAAGGTGAAGTTCAAGGATGCCCACAACTTCGACATCAACAGTCAGGTGCTCACAGGTACGATAAGCCATAACCGGAAGGCTATGCCCACGCTCATCGACTTCATGACTCCCGACATCTACAACGTGGACTTCTACGAGGGTCACGTGCTGTCGCCCTTCAATAAATGGAATCGCCATTACTACCGTTTCAAGCAGATACGCCTGACGAACGGAAACACCCGGCTCGACTTCCGTCCTAAGTTATACAACACCCAGCTGCTGAACGGTTATGCCGTGGTTGAAACTGAGACAGGACGCATTCTCAGAACCGTGCTCAACGGAGAGTTTGACATGATAACCTTCCGCACGGAAATCACGCAGAATGAGGATAAAAGCCGCAGTCTCAGTCCCTTGAAGTGCAACACTGCAGCAACCTTCCGTTTTATGGGTAACCGCATCTCCGTACTCTTCAACGCCTACTACAACTGCAGTAAGAGTCTACCCGACAGCATCACCGATGTATCGAGCCGAGAACTGATTGACTCGCTGCGCCCCGTCCCCCTGAACCGTCTCGACAAGAAGATTTATGAGGCCTACGACGCAGAGAATGCTGCTGCCGACTCTGCCGCAGCCTTGGATACTCTGCCCCACAAGCCAAATCTTTGGAAGAAGATTTTCTGGGATACCGTCGGCGAGACCCTCGTCACGCCGATTGATGCAGAATCGAAATCGGGCAATACCTTCTTCAGTCTCTCACCCATCATCAACCCCCTATATGTCGACTACAGCGATAGCCGCGGCTTTCGCTATAAGACGAAGATGCGCCTACGGTTCACCTTTTCAGAGCATCGCTACCTGAACATCGAGCCCACCATCGGCTATAACTTCAAAAAGGACCAGCTCTACTTCACCATCCCGCTACGCATGATCTACAACCCGAAGCGTAACGGATATGTGGAGATGGTCTACGGTAATGGCAACCGCATCAGCAACTCCACCGTTATGAACGCCATCAGTCGGGCACATGAGGATTCCATCTCGTTTGACAACCAGAACATGGACAAGTTCAAGGATAATCACCTCTTCCTGATCAACAATATCATGCTCTTCGACTGGATTGACCTGGAGACAGGTCTCATTATCCACCGACGCAAGGCTGTCAACAAAGCGCTCATGCGGGAGTACGGCGTGCCGGAAGAATACCGAAGCTTCGCACCCTTCGTTGGCATCAAGATACAGCCATGGCTCAACAAGGGGCCTCTGTTTGCCCTCGACTGGGAAAGAAGCATCAAGGGTATTTACAAATCAAACCTCGACTACGACCGGTGGGAGTTTGACGCCCAGTGGAAATACCAGATTCCAGGGCTTCGGTTCCTCAACATGCGCGTCGGCTACGGTGTCTATACGAGGAAGGCTGATGAGTATTTCCTGGATTTCGCCAACTTCTCTGATGAGAACCTGCCCTCAGGCTGGAATGACGACTGGAGCGGTAACTTCCAACTCCTCGGCGGCGATGAATACAATAGTTCTAACTACTACTTCCGCTATAATCTCTCCTATGAGTCACCACTAATGATGGGCAGCTGGATACCCTATCTTGGCAAGTACATCGAAAAGGAACGCTTCTACATCAGCGGTGTGCTGCTTGAAAGCTCCAGGCCCTACTACGAGATAGGCTACGGCTTCACAAACCGCTACATCTCCGTAGGTGCCTTTGCCAGTTTCCGTAACACTCATTTCGACAGTTTTGGTATGAAATTCGAATTTGAACTCTTTAACAGATGGTAAAACCCCTCACCATATACAAAGCCAGTGCGGGCAGCGGAAAGACGTTTACACTTGCCACAGAATATATCCGTCTGCTGGTGGAGAATCCCGCAGGCTATCGCAGCATTCTCGCCGTCACTTTCACCAACAAGGCCACCGAGGAGATGAAGATGCGCATCCTAAGCCAGCTTTATGGCATCTGGAAACAACTGCCGGCATCGGATGACTATCTGGAGACTGTAAAAAAGAAAACCGCTCTCGATGTGCAAACAATCAGTGAACGAGCAGGAATCTGTCTTAGCAACCTCCTCAACAACTATCACTATTTCCATGTTGAGACCATCGACACATTCTTCCAGGGGGTCATGCACAACATGGCTCGCGAACTCGACCTTACCACCAACCTGCGCATAGGACTCAACGATACACAGGTAGAGGAACTTGCCGTTGACCAGCTGATAGCCGACCTCAGCACCTCCGACGCCATGCTACAGTGGATTCTCAACTACATCATGGAGAACATCTCAGATGACAAGTCGTGGAACGTCATCGGCAAGATTAAGGACTTCGGACGCACCATTTTCCACGACGAGTACAAGAACGTAAGCCAGACTCTTGACCGTAAGTTGTCTGAACCAGGATTCTTCGACCGATATACTTCACAACTGCGCGAGTTGCGACAGACAGCTCTCGAGCATATGAAGGCTTTAGGCGAGCAGTTCTTCAACATACTCGACAACGAGAACCTCACCGTCGACGACTTCTCCTACGGCCGTAGCGGTGTATGTAGCATTTTTATCAAACTACGTCAGGGGATATTCGACGAGAGTGTTCTCGGAAAACGTGTGACCGACAGTTTGGGTGATGCCCCTAAATGGTACAAAAAGACCCATCCGCGCCATGAACTGCTCCACGCACTGGTCGACAGCACACTCGACAATCTGCTGCGCCAGGCCATCGAAGAACGGCCTCGTCAATGGCGTATCTACAAGAGTGCCGACCTCACGCTGCGCCACCTCAGTCAGTTGCGTCTCTTAGGCAGTATAGAGCAGAAGGTTCATACCCTCAACGAAGAGTCAAATCGTTTCTTGCTCAGCGACACACAGCAATTGCTCCATGCACTCATCGGCGAGAGCGACTCACCCTTCATTTTCGAAAAGATCGGAACACAATTGGAGCATGTGATGATCGACGAGTTCCAGGACACCTCGACCGTGCAGTGGCAGAACTTTCGTGTGCTGCTCTCCGAGTCCATGAGCCACGATGGTGGAAGTAACCTCATTGTGGGCGACGTGAAACAGAGTATTTACCGCTGGCGCTCTGGCGACTGGCGACTGCTCAACAATCTCGAAGACCAGTTCGACTCCCGCATGACCGAGACTCTTCCGCTCGATACGAACTACCGTTCACAGCGCCGAATCATCAACTTCAACAACGCTTTCTTCCAGCAGGCAGCCAACATTGAGCACCTTAGTCTGCAGGATTGCTGTGGTTCAGAAGCCGCCCAACTGTCAAAGGCATACGCCGACGTAAGACAAAAGATACCTGATAAGCGCAGTAAGGAAGGGTACGTTCAGGTGGAACTGTTGCCTGCTGAAGACTACCAGCCCGCTATGTACCGCAAGTTAACGGAAATCGTTTCCGAACTACTCTCCAACGGTATCACACAAGACAAGATAGCCATCCTTGTGCGCACCAACGCCACCATACCACTCATAGCTCAGTATTTCGCAGAACAGATGCCCGAGGTGACCATCGTCAGCGACGAGGCCTTCCGTCTCGACGCCTCCTACGCCGTGCGCCTGCTCGTTGGTGCCATGCGTCTGCTCATACATCCTGCAGACCAGCTCACCAAGGCCTCCATCATCAAGATTTACCGTCGCGACATTTGCGGTGACAACAGAGGCGACAACGAGTGGCTTCTTCCCACCACCGACCTCGACACTCTGTTGCCCGATGACTATATCACCCGCTTTGACAAGTTGCTGTCACTGCCGCTCTACGACCTTGCCGAACGTCTCTATGCTGTTTTCGGTCTTGAGAGTCTCCCTGACCAGAGTTCATACGTCTGCGCTTTCTACGACTACCTGGTGAATTATGTCGGTGATAATGTCAGCGACATCAGTGCTTTTCTCAATGAGTGGGACGAGACACTCTGCTCGAAAACCATCCAGAGCGATGAAACCAGCGGTATACGCATCATCTCCATTCACAAGTCGAAAGGTCTGGAGTACGACCACGTCATCTGTCCCTTCTGTGACTGGCCACTGGAGAAGCAGAGCAATAACATCATCTGGTGTCGTCCGCAGGAAGAACCTTATAGCGACCTGCCCATCGTGCCCGTTGACTACAGCCAGAAGCAGATGAAAGGTACTATCTATGAGAACGACTACCAGCAAGAGCATCTTCAAAACACTGTAGACAACCTCAACCTGCTCTACGTAGCCTTCACTCGTGCCAGAAGTACACTTTTCGTCATCGGTCGCCGCAAGGCCAACGGTACCCGTTCGATGCTCATCGAACAGACACTGCCCGAAATGATTAAAACATTGAGAAATGACGATCCCGAAGGAGAAGTCCTCCTTGAAGGCCTTGACGATGACCAGCAGCCACTCCGTCTCACCTATGGCACGATTACAGGATCATCTTATGAATCGTCTGATGACAAATCTAAGGACAATCCCTTCCTCCAGCCATACGTACCTCTTCCAGTAACCGTTCGCACCTTCGGACAAAAGATGAGCTTCCGCCAGAGCAACCGAAGCCGTGCCTTTCTCTCCAGTGATGACGAAGAGGCTCTGCGCCGCGAGGAATACATCCAGACGGGAAGCATACTCCACGAGGTGTTCTCCACCATTCGTACCGCCGAGGACATCCCTGCCGCACTACAACACCTGCAAGCCGAAGGCGTCATCTATGATAGCAGACTCACTTCAGAGCACATCGCCTCGCTACTGCGCAAACGACTTCAGAATACACGTGTAGCAGACTGGTTCTCTGGGCGTTGGACGCTCTATAACGAGTGTACCATCCTCTCCACTGATGCTGACGGCCAGACCGTTCAACAACGCCCAGACCGAGTTATGACTGACGGCCGCCAGTGGATTGTCGTAGACTTCAAGTTCGGCTCTCCGAAGCCCGAATACCACGACCAGGTGCGTCGTTATATGAGTCTCCTCGCCTCTATGGGTCATCAGAATATCCACGGCTACCTTTGGTACGTCTACACTAACCGCATTGAAGAAGTATGAAAAGTTTCCTCGAATCCGTCGCCTCTGAACTGTTGACGCGCTTCGGCACCGACATGTCTCGCGTCGCCGTAGTCTTCCCTAACAAGCGCGCCTCGCTGTTCCTCAATGACCACCTTGCCCGTCTGGCAGGCCGTCCGCTGTGGAGCCCGGCATACGTCACCATCAGCGAACTTTTCCGTAACCAGTCCTCGCTACAAGTCGCTGATCCCATATTGCTCGTCTGTGAACTGCACCGCTGCTTCATACAGTGCACGGGTACCAACGAAACGCTCGATCACTTCTACGGTTGGGGTCAGCTGCTGCTCTCCGACTTCGATGATGTAGACAAGAACATGGCTCCCGCTGAACGTGTGTTTGCCAATGTCCGCGACCTCCACGAGTTCGACGATGTCTCGTATCTCACGCCCGAACAGCGCGAACTCATCCGTCGCTTCTTCAGCAACTTTACCGATGAGCACAACAGTGAACTCAAGCAGCGCTTCTTGCGTCTGTGGAGTCATATAGGTGACATCTACCACACCTATAACGACATTTTGTCAAGTCAGGGTCTTGCATACGAAGGAGCCCTCTACCAACAAGTGGCCACAGTCGACACCCTGCCTTCCGACTACGACACATACGTCTTCGTAGGCTTCAACCTCTTGCATCAGGTGGAGCAGATGCTTATCAGCCGTCTTCAGGACGCTGGCCGTGCAATCGTCATTCAGGACACTACCGAACAGCCGCCGCGACAGCTCACATACATCTGCGCCCCAACTGAGAACATACAAGCCCGATACGTCAGTCAGTGGCTCACACCAGAGCGTATAGCCGACGGACGCCGCACGGCTATCGTACTCTGCAATGAAGGACTGCTTCAAGCAGTCATCCACTGTCTGCCCGATGAAGTGGAGAAAGTGAACATCACTACAGGCTATCCTCTTCTTCAGACGCCCATAGCCTCGCTCGTGGCCCAACTGCTGAACCTTCAGATAAATGGATTCTCCAACCGCAACAATTCGTTCCGTCGCCGCTGGCTTGACATTGTGACTCGTCATCCCTACGCCTCACACCTGCCCGAAGGTTACGCCGACAGCCACATCACTGACACTACCGTCCTGCTCCACTGGCTCACCGATATTGTCCGCCACGTAGCCTTATCTCTCACCGCAGACCTCTCACCTCTCACCTCTGAGAGTCTCTTCCGCATGTACACACTCCTCAATCGCATGAGCGGTCTTGCCGACGAGGGCGTACTAACCGTCGACACCACCACGCTGCAGCGACTCGTCACCCAGCTGGTGCAGTCGACCACCATTCCATTCCACGGGGAGCCTGCTGAGGGCGTGCAGGTGATGGGCGTTCTCGAAACGCGCAACCTCGATTTTGACCACGTACTGGTGCTCTCCTGCAATGAGGGCCATATGCCACGCGGTGTCAGTGACACATCGTTCATCCCCTACGCCATACGCAAGGCCTACGGACTGACCACCGTTGACCATAAGACCGCCATCTACCGTCACTATTTCCACCGCCTTCTGCAGCGCGCTCACGACGTCACCCTCGTCTATGTCAACTCGACGACAGACGGCCAGCGCAGCGAGATGTCACGCTTCATGCTCCAACTGATGGCCGACGCACCCGCCCCCATCACCTTCCGCAGCCTTACCTCTTCCCCATCGCCCGACACCGCCCCCTCAACTCAAAAATATAAAATCTCATTTATCCCCAAGACTCCAGCTGTTATCTCCCAACTGTGCTCACGCTTCACAGGCCCCAATGGCATCAGCCCGACAGCCATCAGCAGCTACCTACGCTGCCCATTACGCTTTTTCTACCACTATGTCAGCAATCTCAAGGAGCCTGACTCCACAGAAGACGACATCATCGACAGCCGCGCATTCGGCAACATTTTCCACCAGGCTGCACAGACCCTTTACAAGCCGTTTTCCAACCGTCTCGTCACTGAACAACTGCTCGACGCGCTGCTACATGACCCTTCTGCCGTCGATCGTGCCGTAGACTCCGCTATCCGCTCCGAACTTAAAACCCAAGACAATTCCGCGCCCGACGGTCTGCAGCTCATCTCCCGTGCCGTCATTATCAGGTATGTGCGACAACTTCTGGAGATCGACCGCCGCCTGGCCCCATTCACCATCATCGACATGGAGGAACCATACTATATGCCCTACGACATCCATGTCGGCGACCTGTTGATGCACACCAAAATCGGCGGTATCATCGACCGTGTAGACTGTGTCACCGACCCCCTGTCAGGCCACGACCGCATCCGAGTGATCGACTACAAAACCGCAGCACGCCTTCCGAGGCCGATGGCCGACATGGCAGCTGTCTTCGACCCAGCACAGATTCCCAATCACAGCGACTACTACCTGCAGGCCATGCTTTACAGCCACATCGTACGCCAGCAAACACTAAACACTAAACACTCATCACCAAACACTCCTGTCAGCCCCTCGCTGCTCTTCATTCAGCACGCCGCTGCCGAGAATTATGACGCAACGCTCCGCCTCGGCCGCGAACCTGTCATTGACATTGCCCCATATTCTGATCAGCTACTCACCATGCTCCGCCAGACCATCGACGCCATCTTCAATCCCGATTTACCTTTCACGCCGACCGCCGACCGCGACCGGTGTCGCCACTGTCCATACGCAGAGCTCTGCAGGAAGTGAGTATCTAAAAAAACAGGCACCCTTTCAAAGGTGCCTGTATAAGTTTTATTCCTCTGGGCTGAGCCAGTATATGAACGGATCAGTGGTAGGAGGCAGCGAGGAGAGAAACGCCTGACCATTCTCCTTGCTCCAAGGCTTACCATTCAAGGTACACTCATCGAGTTCACCATAGACCTCTAGGGCTGTAAAGGTGCGCTCCACGCGACTATTCTTCAGTTCGAAGACCTGCGTGTAGACAGCTGGGCCACCTGCCGAACCGGAGATACGCGCATAGCCTTTACCATTGGTCTGGCGAAGGAATGACAAATGCAGTTTATCTGTCTCCACGCCTACCAGACGGATGTCCCCGTCCTTAAAGGTGAAGAGGGCACCGTGCAGATTGTCATCGTCGCGCATCCAAAGTTCCTCGTTGAAGTCTCCGTCGACATCAATCCAGCGATAGCGCGACAGCCGATAGTTTTTATTCTCATGAGGATCGTTATCGAGGTAGAGCTTCCGACAGGTGGCAAGGTCCTTCTTCCAAAGCGGCGTCTGCTCATCGATCAACTGGTGATACACCTCATACACTTGGCGATGCAGCTTGCCATCACGCAAGAGCATCATGCCGACGGTAGCACTCTCGGGAGCGCGATGCTCGAAACAGAGCTCCAGACCGTCGGGTCCCTCAAAGGCTGCGCCGATGCCGCTAGAGAAATACTCACCGTCGTCGTCGACATTCCATGTGGAATTGGCTTCGCTTTCATCGTAATGACCCTCGACGGGATAGGAATAGACCTTGTCACCATCGGTGACTACCTCAAGGGCAAAGACCTTCTTGTTCTTAGGCTTGAACTGGAGCACACCATAGGTATAGCGGTCGCCAATCGTGTAGGTGTGTTCCGTACGCTCGGTCTTCATGCCGTACTGTTCTTCGAGCTGACTGATGACAGCTTTGGGTAGGGGCTTCGCCTTACCGTATTGCGACACGAGCTTCGTGGTGAGTGGCTTGCGGCTGTTCATATAGGCTTCGTGCACGATGACATGTAGCTGTGCGAACGTATGGTCTCGCAACGAGTCGGCGATATTTACGAAGGCATAGTTCATACCCATTGAGGGGATAGTGGGACGACTGTGAAGTTCGCCTGGATAGAGATCCTCTCCGTCGGGATTCTTCAGCTGCTCTCCGACACAGCGGATAGCGACGCTCTTGCCGTCATCAAGGAGCATCTGCGTATAGCCGGCAGCGTTACGGCGGTAGGCGTCGAAGCGTTCCCAGGCCTGACGGGCTTCGTCATAATATTCGAGCATGTCGTTCTTCTCGTACCATGTACGATCAGGTTCCTTCGCATCGGTCCAATAGACCACCTGCATGTGGTCCGGATCGAAATAATAGAGGAACATAGGTTTGGGCGCAGTATCGCGAACCTCAACGGTAAAACTGTCGGCAGCGAGGGAGTCACTGTCGACTCCACCCGCTGTCTGACCTTTATTCGTGCATCCGGCCATGAGGACCAAAGCACTCACAATGAAAAAGAAAAAATGTTTCATTACTCTGCTGCCTGAGGTGTCGGCTGTGTATTCTTCGAATTCTTAGCGGCAAGTTCCTTCAGCTTGTCTTTGCCCTTGAAGGCAAATACCCATACCAAGAATCCAGCGAGGACCAACAGACCGATGCCAAGCAGCGGACGGTAGAAGAGCCATGCGAGGGCGATGACGATGAGCGACCACACGATACCGATGACGGTGCAAACGATGCCCACACCCCAGCCGAAGATGTTGGCCACGAACGGCACAACCTTGAGGATGGTCTCGAGGAAGCCGAAGATACCCTTCAGACCACCAATGACAATCATGATACCGATAATGCGGAGAGCCCAGAGAATCATGTTGTTAGCCTCTTTCTCTGCGTCGATAATCTCGTCGCCACTCTTCTTTCCCATCACAAGCGTCTGGAAGCGCTTGCCGTTCTTAGCCTTGTAGGGCTTGAAGGTATCACCATCGACAACAGCCATCACTGTCACCTTAGCGGGTACAACTTTCTCAAAGGTCACACGCACGTCACCAACCTCAGGAGCACCTGGCACACGGCCGAAGTAGAGCACGTTTCCGGCCTGATGAACATATGCCAGATCCTTCTTGTTCTCGGCATTTTCCATCTGCTTGTTGATCGAGTCGTTGACGGCCTGCAGAGAGTCGAGTTTAGCCTTGACAGAATCCGGGAGCAGGGCCCTTATAGAATCGGGAATTGCCGGCTGCTGAGCGGGCTGCTGGACAGGTTGTGAAGCCTGCTGAATGCTCTTCTGAACACCGTAAAAGCGCTCGTAGGCAGCCTGGGTACTCTTGTCGAATTGCTTCAGCAGATCCTCGGCAATAGCCAGATCCATAGCCTCACGCGAGGAGATTCTGTGAATCAGCGTCTCCGGCAGCTTATAGGCACCGAACGATACGTTCTCTGCATACTGCTCAGCGTCGTCAATGGTAGTGAACACCGTGTTCTTGTTCTGATAAGCGGGATCATGGAACTGACTCGACTGAACGGGACTTGACACCCACTGCTTCGAATAAGTATAGGTGGTGGTGGTCACTTCCTTGCCGCCGAGTTTGTCTTCGCGCTTCGTCTGCTCGTGCTCCACCCACTGGTAGTACTCTACCGACCGACGGAGAGCAATGGCCTTGGCACCAATCCCGAACTGGGCGTCGGAGAGCGAGTCTTCCGTCGTTGCCATAGCACTGCCGCAGATCAGTTCGCCGTCGAGAGAGGCATCTTTCTTGTTGGGGTTCTCCATCTCCACGTAGGCATTGCCTGCTTCGTCAAGCATCTTCTCCGTCTTTACGGCACGACCTTCGTTCCACCACAGCAGGGCTGTTCCGATAATGAACATCAGGAAACCGCTGCCGATAGCCTTGAATGAGTTTCCTACTCGGGTTCCATAACCCGTTGTTGTTACTTCTTGATAAGCCATAATGATTTACGATTTAATGATTTACGATTTATAATTAATTTGATGATTTTAGTGATTCACGGGTGCAAAGATAAACATTTTTTGCGGAATACCGAACAATTAGGGACTAATTTCTGTGGCATTATAGTTCAATTTCAATGCATACGACTGTTGGAGGGCCTGTTTCACATCACTCACGAGCCCCATCGGCGCATGCTTGTCAGCTCGAAGGCTGACGGTCAGCCGTTCGGCATTCTCCGCCGACAACTTTCCACGTATCTCATTGATTCGTGCCGGAATCTCCTTCGCCATCACAATATCACCGTTGAGCTGTACTTGCCAAGCGTCTCCTTTCTCCTGACTCCAGACTCCTGACTTCTGACTCCTCCCAATATAAATATTTATCACAGCCGGATGACCTGGAAGCTTCTTCACCTCTAAACCCGCCGGCACCTCAAGCCTCACCTTCACCTCGTCGCTGCGCATGTGGGTGACAATCATAAAGAAGAACAGCACGGTGAAGATCAGGTCGGGCATCGACGCGACATTCAGCGATGGCACACTGGAATGACGCTTGTGAAACATGCTGCGCATCGGTCTCATCGGTCACCTCCTTTCTCTATGGGTGACTCGCTGATGCGTTGAGGGTAGTAGTCGTTCACCAGAGCGCGCTCATCGGCCGAGAGACGGTGGTAAGGCCGTCCGTAATGTTCCTGAGCGTATCGGTCGCGCAGACGGTGATAGGCACCCACGATGGCGTCCTGCATACGGAAATAAGTCTCATAGGTGGTCGCGGGATCGGCCTGAATGGATACCACATGGCCCATCCTGTTCACCTGTGCCATCGCCGTCACAGCCTGTGCCAACTCCTCTAATGTTGCGGGCTTCCCGTCGCAGGTCAGCTGGTCGTGAGCGTCGAGTTCCACCCTCACAACCAGATCCTTGTTCACGTCCTGCGGTTGCTGGTTCTCTATCGGTGGCGGAGCCAGTTGGCGCATCAGTCCCTTCTCCGTGTCCATCGACGATGTCACGAGGAAGAATATCAGCAGCATGAACGATATGTCGGCCGTCGACGTAGTGTTCAGCTCCGGAATCTGCTTATGATAGCGCTTACGAAACATCCTGCAATCAGAACTATGGAAGAATAGATAAACATATCCGTTACCTTCAACCAAAACCTGTCGGTGAAGGATTCGCCGTTGGATACCACTGGCGACGTGGAGCCAAGCAAGAACGTTACAACGAGGCAAACCACCAGTCCGAGAATCACGAGCCACCCTATCCTACCGGCCGGCACACGATTCACGATGTCATCGCCCTTGCGGGTGGTACGTAGTCCGTGCCATACAGAGTACGCCGTCACCACTACAGCTGCACCGATCATCAGGTACATCAGCCACAACATCATGTCAGCGAAAAACGGAGAAACCAGCGTAGTCATCTCTTAACGATCTTATTTCTAAATTCTTATTTCTCTTCCTTATACTCCGTAATCATATCGAGTAGAGTGATAGCGCTCTCTTCCATCTGAGCCGTCAGACGCTCAATCTTCGAGAGGATATAACTGTAGAACAGCTGCAGTATCAACGCCACCACGATACCGAAGATCGTTGTGATAAGTGCCACCTTCATACCACTGGCCACAATCGTCGGGCCGATGTCGCCCGCCTGCTGGATGTGGTCGAAGGCCATCACCATACCGATCACCGTTCCCAGGAATCCCAGCGACGGCGCCATAGCGATGAACAGTTTTATCCACGAACAGCCCTTCTCCAGGTTCGCAGCCTGCAGACCGCCGTAATTGGTAATCGAACGCTCGATGGCATCCATCGGCTGATGGATATGCAGCAATCCCTGATAGCACACGCTCGCCACGGGTCCACGGGTGTTGCGACAGAGCGTCTTAGCACCCTCCACATCGTTCTCCTTCAGATGTTTCTCTATGTCCTCCATCAGCTTGTAGGCCTTTATCTCAGACAGCGTCAAGTAGATGATGCGCTCGATACAGAAAGCCAGTCCCAGCACCAGCGCCAACGCTACGAGCGACATGAAGCCCGCATTGCCGTCGATGAACTTCGTCTTCAGCTGCTTGTGAAATCCGCCGTCTTCGTCCGTATCAGCCTCTGGATCATCTGCCAGCATGGCTTCCGCAGCGATCGAGTCGGCAACGAGCAGCGAGTCCTTGGTCTGAAGCGAGTCGGTCACGACCTCACTCTCGGGCGTCACCTTGTCCTGTGCCCTCAGCACCTGTGGCACCCAGAGCATACCTATCATTGAAAACAGAATAATCAATTTTCTCATAATCTTACAGTTGATTTCCGCTGCAAAGATAACATAAAACGAGCGAAATACAAAATAAATAAATAATTTTAATGTTATCTGGTGTAAACTAATTGTATTCGTAGAAGTACCAATAGGTATCTTGGAAATCTTCAGCGACCTTGACCTTTCGCTCTGAGGGGTTAGGATACTGGCGTTCCAACTCCTGAAGGTTGCGCCAGTCTTCCTCGGTGACGGAATGCCGGTAGACGACCACAGGGTTTGACCGCAGATGGGAGTAAAGCACAAGTGCCTCACGATAATGCTTCGGCAACTGGTCGTCGAGGGTATAGTATTTGCCGACCTCACGGGCAAAACGGTCTATCTGACGGTCGATAAGCAGACCGCAGAGGCGATAGTCGGCCACTTGACTGCTGGCTGTCGAGTCGCGCCCAAGGAGTTCAAGATAGTGCATAGGCTCCATCGGAGTAGCGGGCCGGGCTCCGAGGAAACGGTAGATGCTGTCCTCTGGACAAAAGAGCATGTGAGTCTGTCCGTTGGTGGGTAACATATCAGCCGAAGTGCCTGAGATGGGATATTCGAAGAGTCGCTCTCCGAGAGCATTGTCACGGGCGAGGGCATACATGCGGAGCATGAACAGGTCGGCATCACTCTCCAAAGAAAATTTACCGATCTCCTGTGCTGCCCGATAGTCACCTTTGGCAAGTTGACACTCAGCCTTCATGCGGTATTGGAACACGGCGTTGGTATTCCCCATCCACGTTACGAACATCATCTGCAGCGACAGCAGCAGCAAGTTGATCCACATCGGTCGCGAGAAAAGCGAGTAACTGCGGTTCTCCTCCACTTCCTGGTAAACCTTTGCCACTGAAATTATCGGCAGCCATATGAGAAGGACAACGACAGGCTGCCACCAGCGCCATTGGTAGACGATGGTGGATTGCTCATTCAAACCATAGTCGGTGAGCAGCGCCAACGCGAACATCGAAGGCACGTAGGTAAGCGCATGGAAACGCTTGGAGAGACGTATGATACCGTAGACGGAGAGTTGCAGCAATAGTAGCACAATGGTGATGACGGTTGTCCCCACGATGGGATTGTATCGCGTCATTCCGTTACTGAGCGCATGCTGCGCCACCGTCAGCGCGTCAGCCTGGAAGAAGTGAAGCCACGTGACGGAGAATAGTACAAAAACAATAGCACACATCAGTCGGATGACGACGGTGCTATTGCTTTTAATAGGATGATTGTAATTCATATCAGACCTTCTTCAGTACGACCGCAGAGCGAGCTGGTATGTAGAGTTTCAACCACTCCTTATGATCCTGCACATACAGTGGGTCGTAGTTGGTGTAGTGCGTTATCGTGTCGTCGGCAAAGC
>JAEEGG010007039.1_pt1 | contig 26161 bp, 15 predicted proteins | sample 9134161 | NCBI WGS metagenome assembly JAEEGG01 (sample SAMN16246543, study PRJNA631951) | gut metagenome | biome: gut microbiome; feature: rumen; material: CR-attached | host: Bos | place: Iran: Karaj | collected 2018-10 | reverse complement strand
AGCCCAAAGCTCCCTTCCGAAAGCTAAACTGCTCTTTTTCAGCGTATTGTTAGCCATTGGCCAGCGCAATAATCACTTTAGCGGCTGCAAAGGTACACATTATTATTGAGATACGCAACCCCCTTACACCCTAATTTATGATTATTTAATATTTATTATGATTAGAACATTGCTCGGTTATTCAACAATCCAGTCTGAAAAGCGTACTCATGTCACATCTTCTCCAATTCCTCGGGACTGATGCCCGTTATCATCATGATATCCTCATCGGCATAGCCTTTCGACCGCATGGCCTTAACCACCTCGGCACGCCCTTCGGCGCGCCCCTCAGCACGCCCTTCGGCACGCCCCTCAGCACGCCCCTCGGCACGCCCTTCAGCACGCCCTTCGGCGCGCCCCTTCTGCTCGGCACCTCGCATAACGTTCAGCGTGTCGCGGTAGCGCTTCAGTGCACCGTCGTACTCCTGGCGCTCCTCCTTCGTCATAGCACTCACCTCGGCTATCTCGGCCAGACGCTGGAACACTGAGTTCTGCGCTGCCCATGGAAGTCTGTTCAATGTATCCATATTCTTCAAAACATAAATCCAACGCTCAAAATCATTCTCACACTCATCCGCCTCTTTGGCGAAACACGGCAACTGAAGGTAGACGAACCGCATCTTGTCACTGAAAAGCTCACCGCTACGCAGGTCGGTCAAACCCACGTCAGTGCGGAACTGCCGGCCAAGACCCTCCATCCGGAAATTCACAAAAGCCACAAGATAGACGGCCTTCACCTCATAGCCCCAGTCTGTGCCGCGCTCGCCCTGACGCACAACTGACTCCGACGCATAGTAAAGCGTACTTACTCATAGCTGTTCACTTTACATCTTCGCCGCAAAGATACGAACAAATTTCCGAACTGCCAAACTTATGGGGAGAAAAAACAAACGGCCAACGGAAGATGATGAGACAGGAGTACTCATGTCAGAAAAACGTACTCATGTACTCATGTCTAAAAAAGTACTCATGTAACCCTTCACATGGCCATATACAACTGATACACAGACCATTACGGTGAACAGTCTGTTTCAGAGTCCATCCGTCACAGATGCAAGCGGCTGACAAACCCGTCATCCTGGAGTCCTTTGGAGCCGCCATTCACCCTGTTTGGAGCCGCCATCCACCTCGTTTGGAGCCGCCATCCACCTCGTTTGGAGCCGCCATCCACCTCGTTTGGAGCCGCCTTTCCATTTGCTGACCTTGGTCAGCAACGCATAGACCAGCCACTTTCACCACATAAACCGCCGCCTCTTGAACATAAACCGCCGCATCTTGAACCCAGAAAGGTCATTGGACCTAATAACCGATTGGGGTTAAAATTACCCCCTAATTTCTCATAATTTGTTTCCAATAATAATATGTCACACAGATTTCACAGATCCCACAGATTATCCTTTGCAGCCATGACCGCTGAAATCATCTGTGAGATCCGTGAGATCTGTATGCCCTTCATAATTCCCCCTAATTTCTCATAATTTGTTTCCAATAATAATATGTCACACAGATCACACAGATCCCACAGATTTTCCATTGCAGCCATTACCGCTCCATCCAGACAGCCCAAAACAGACCATTCACTGTTAACAGCTAACTGCCAGCACATTACACCACACGTGAAGGGATTTTTCACACAACACTTCACGATAAGAGAACACGAGAACCGTTTTTGACAGGAGAACATCAATTTGAAAGGAGAACAAGAGAACAAAGTACTCATGTCAGGCAACCCTTTTAGCCTCCCACCCTTTCCTACCTTTTCTTCACCCGAGGATATAACTGCACAAAAGGGTGACGTCCTCGCCGTCGATGCGACCGTCGCCGTTGATGTCGGCGGCGTGCTCCTCAAACCGCTCCGGCGTGTTGCCCGTCACGTGGGCTATCAGGGCGGCCACGTCGGCAATGTCCGTGCGCCCGTCACGGTTGACGTCGCCGACCTCGGTGTAGCGGCCAAGATGTGCCCAGCCCTCTTCCGCCATATAGGCAGCCAACGACCCGGCAGGCACTACCAAATGAGCCTCGGCAAAGACAATGTAGAAGGCCATGACATCGATAGGGGCCGGCTGTAAAGAATGTGACAATATCGTTAGTTCACCCTCTGGCATGACAAACCCTGACGAAGTAGTACTCACATACGGATTGACAGCCATAGATTTCATATACGTCAGACTGGCCGGCAATGACAACGTCTTGATAGGTCCCGAGAAGCAATGCCAGCCAACCGTCTCGACGCCCTCTTCCAACACGATGCTTGTCATCTGTCGGCAGAGGTCATAGGCATAGTTGCCAATGTTCTTAACAGTTCCGGGCACGCGCAGTTCGCCACTGATGGCACTCTGGCTGAAAGCATACTGGCCGATAGCAGTCACCGTCGCGGGGAGCGTTACCTTCTGGAGACTGCTCTTATAGAAGGCGTAATCGTCGATAGCCGTCAGCCCTGTGAAATACTGCAGCTCGTCGAAGCTGACGATGCCCGATTTTTCGCGGAACACCTGTCCCAACGAACTGACGGACGCCGCCTCGTCAAATGACAGCTCAAGATCCTTGTCGGTGTCCCAGTTGGTTACGCACAACGCCTTCACACCGGCGTCGGCAAACGTGATATTCTCTGCCCGCAACTGAACAGAAAGAATGGCAGCGATAACTACTGTTAGAAATCTGTATCTCATCATCGTCTTAAACTTTAAAGCCAGCGACGGTATGGGTTCACCACGCCGCCGCTGGCTTAATTATAGTTTACTTGCTGTTACATATCATCCCAAAGAACACGTCGCGACTCGTTACCGGGATCGGGCTCTGTTATAGGGTCGATATCGTCTTTTGATCCACCATCACCTATCTGATCGTTCCAAATCGTTGGGTCGGTGCTGGGTGGCGGGCCAGAAACTGCAAAGAAGTTAACAGTCCAGCATTGCACTAATTTCACGGTTGGCTTAACATATATACGTTTCATACTATAATTTTCTCCTACTGTTATTTAACTAAAACTTTCTTTCCATTCACAATGTACATACCCTTTGCCAAACCATCGAGCGATTGACCTACGTACTGACCGGCGACGTTATAAACCTTGAGAGATTTGCCTGTAGGCATAATATCCTCGCCGTCGAGGCTGCTGATGGCAGTAGCCGCGTTGTCGTCATCGACAATCTCCTGTACGCCGGCATCGTCGAATTCAATGACATAGCGGGCTGAAGCCGTCTCGTCGAAGATGGCATCGTCACGTCCGTTAAGGAACTCGATGTAAAGCGATTGCGATTTGTCGAACTTATAGCCGCCATCAGAGTCTGTACCAGTGCTGGCGGGGTACATAGAGTAGCCATCCTCATTATTGCGGTAGAGGCCACTGTTCACAAACAGATACGACCTTCCGACAACACTGCTGCTAACCTCCTGCGTTGCCATAATGACACACTTATACTTGTTCCATTTGTAGTTCTTCGTTCCACTGGTGTAGCGATACCATGTCGGTCGTACGCTATTCTTCGTGGTAGCTTCGTTAGTAGGATCGTTGGTCTCCACCATATAAAATGCGTACTGCGGCAGCGGCTGATCCCAGAACTGGCCGACGAACGTGTAGTAGTACTTCGTTTTATCTGCGTGCACATCGTATTTGTCAGTAATGTTGTCGCCATCAACATCTAGCGCAGCCTGTATCTTGTGGTGTTCGAAAGGCTTGGCGAAGCGGCCTGTCTTATTATCTTCGGAATATGCTGCAAGATCCTGAGCACAACCGTCAACGTAGATGCACGAAAGTTCCTGCTTGAAGTCACTGGCAAACTTGGTCATGATGTACTTACCAAGGTTCTTCACCACGACGCCCTGCGGAAGGTAGGGCTGCACCAAGTAGGGATAGCCACCCACGATGGCGATGCGCTCACCGTCTTTATTGTAGCCCGTGCCTCCATAGTCCGAACGGATGGGATTACTGTCATTGATATACCAATATCTGCAGACATCAGCGGTAACCAGATCCTGCGTGAACTTCAGCGTCACTTCATTCTGTTTTCCAGGCTTACGCGTAACAGTCTGCAGTGTACGTACATCAGGCAGTTTTCTGGTATTATCGATAATCTTTTCCCCATCAAGGTAATTCTCCTCAACGCCCTCAACACTGGCAGGGACACCCAACATCTCGCAGGCCTGATCGACCGTCAGGCTGAAGGGAATGCAGAGCGTGTACCACGGACCCTTAACATAATAATTCTTGATGACGTCGTTCACCACCGTCTTGTCCGGCTCAACGTAGGTTGCCATAGAGAGGACAAACTGGTGCCAGCCCTCGTAGTCGGTAAAGCCATAGCCCTCGTCTTTAACCTGAATGAGCGGATTGTGGTTAGCGTCTTGGCCCTCGCCACCCACTGTTGCAGCATCCACAGCATTCTTGCCGAGTCCAAGCGGGAAGGCGCCATTAACCTCATGGTTGATATCATAAGAGGCTTTCCAGTCATCCCAGATAATACCATTTGTAGCTTGGTTGTACACACGACGCGTCTCAGAGAACGTAGGCCAGGCAATAGCGTCGCCATTAGCGTCTACGGCACCTGTCTGTTCCTTCTTCGTGTATATCTTGGTAATGTCGGTATAGAGTGCTTTCATCCGCGTGTAACTTTCTTCCCTGTCCGTCGAAGCATTAAACGAAGCCTCGTCGGGGAAGTGGAGCACGGTGAAGATCATGCTGCCGTCCGAGCTGTTGTCGTACTTCTCGCGGCAGTAGGGGAAGTCGCCGCCCTTGAAGCCGCCCCAGCCGTAGAGCATGTTGGCAGGGAAGGCGTTGGCGTAGCACTTCGGCACCATGTGAGCCAGCACGTACACGTCGGTGACGCCGGTGTTGTGGGCGAAGACGTTGCGGCTGAGCGAGTGGACGCCGTTTTTATCAGCCGTCTCGGGCTTGTTACCAATCTCCTCGACGTTCTTCGAGAAGGTGAAGGTCTTCGGGCCGTTGTCAATCAGTGCGCCGTTGACATCGGTAGTCGTCAGGTGGTCGAGACTTGAGTTGTGGAAGGCGGCATCGCCAAACTTCTTATAGTTGTAAGGCACGCAGATCTCAGTCAGCGAGGCGATACCCATGAAGCACTCGTCGCAGATGAGGGTCATCGACGGGGACGTAGGCAGCGTGACGTTTTTCAGACTGCTCAGGCCGGCATACGAGAAGTTCATGTCTTCCTGTGTGGGGAACACGGCATCCTTCAGGTCGATGGTCGTGATAGTGCCCTGCTCCTGATTGAGGGCAACCGACTTGGCATTACTGCCGTTTGCAATCCAGTGCCCCTGTTCGTTCACGAAATGGGTAGTGGTATTAGCCAGGATATCTGAGGCATCGAGAAAGCCTGACAGCGTGACACTCTGCAGACCGGTGACGGTCGGGGTGTACGTCGTGCCGTCGATAGCGCCGCCGGTAGCATAGTAACGGGCCTGGGCCAGCGAGCCTGGCTGCTGGACGTGAGCCACGAGGTTGGTGGCCGACGACGAGATAACGGCCTTCAGATTATCCAGGTCAGAGTAGTCTGCACCGCAAACAATGTCCTTAGTCAGACCTTCAGGCAGCAGTATATACTCAATATTATCATTCGTCAATCCAGTCAACATTTCTTTAGAGAAACCAACCTCGTCATCACCAGTCTTCACTACAGCCTGTCTTAAATCAAGCACACGCGGACCTGCTGTAAATTTATTGAGAGCGGTTATAACATTTGTACTTACAGGCCCTTCAATTCTCAAAAGTTCGGTCGGGGTGTTACCAAGATTACTAGCCTGCACCGCAGAAGTAAAGTCACCGGCAGTCTTAGGATAAACATAAATTGATGCACTCTGATTAGTCGGCTTAACCATTTCGTTGTTAAACACCTCTATAGATGTCTTGAGTTCACGCAAATCAGAAATATCTATTGGTTGCGCATCATTAGTTGAGACCGTATAAGTGGTCGTTTCCGACGCTATGGTAGAATGTCTGTTCAACATGTTTTCTAATTCTGCGAATCTGTCTTCATAGGAGATTCCCCAGTCATTAGCAGCTTTATAAATATGCGCAGTAGTCAAAGCGCTGTTCTGATATGCTATGAATTGCGAACAGGTTGGAACCGATGTTGTCGCTACCTCAGAATCAATAATCAATCTTGTGCCTACGGTAGTAGGATTCTTTGGCAACAACAACCCCTTATACTGCCAGTCGTTAGTGCGCAGAATGTCGATGGCACCAGTAATGACATCCTCATAATTAACCGTCGTTCCACCATCTTCATAGCTTGCAGGCAGGTTATACAGGTCAACATAGTTCCAATTGAAGTTGCCATAACCATCTTTTCCTGCCAATGCAGCAAGGTCTGCAGCATTCAGCTTACAGCTTGCATCAAAGGTGAAGATTGCTCCGTCAACAAACTTTCCGTAGTTGTTGTCCTTCTCCATGAGAGCCTTGAAGTGGCCAGGAGTGTAGCAATAAACTGTAGCAACATGGGTTTCAGCATTGTAATCAATGTGGCACTTAGGGTTACAAGTGTCTTCAAAGGAACCTGTACCAGCAAGTTCGGCAATGTTGTCTGCAAGAACTGCCGTCTCTCCATCCATTGGGTACGGATGCAGGCGATTAGCCTTATCAAATCCTGTAGGAATATAAATGGTCAGTTGTCCGGCAGCATTAAGAGCATCAAGAACATTAGTATCTTCCTCATTCGCAGTCTTGTGGATGTGAATCTTACTTGAGTTGTTCTGGAACTGTACCCTCTGCAGGTCAACGGTTGACACACCAGAAGCATTCAGGTAGATGTTACCATTAGTAGCGTTGTTAACACCGAACTTTGCAGTACTTGCGAAACTTGTAAACGATGCTGTGCTTTCCAAGTGCAAGTCGCCTTGAATCCATGTATCGCTGTTAGTGGTGAGGGTTTTAAGACCAGAACCAGACAGATTGGTATCTCCGTTAACACCTGTTCCGTTCAGGGTGATACTGGTAATGCTGGAGTTTTGAGCGGTAACACTTTTCAACTGACAGTTTATAAGATTCAAAGTCTGAAGAGAAGTGCAGCTGTTGACGTTGATGATTGGTCCTGCGATATTCCATTCAGTATCATAAGCTGACTTGACTCTGTCTAATTGTATGGTGGTAAGATTGGTGTTGGTGAAGGTCAAAGGCTCATCGGTATCAGTAGTAACATCAGAGATAGTCACAGACTTAATGCTTGATGCTGCATTATTGATGGCAGCAAGAAGGTTATTGGTCTGTGAGTTTGGCTCTCCGAAAGTCCCGTATTTAGTGTCATTATAAGAACCTGACACTATTTCGATAGCATCTGTTCCTGGGAATACGATTCGAGAATCATGAAGTGCACTTTCTTTGTAGCTTCCATCGGTAATCTCCAATATTCTCAATGTGGTACCAGAATAGCTGTATAGTGCGGCAATATTTCCGTGGTTAGTGTTTGAAGCAAAGATTGCCATATTGTCTCCTGTTAAGTTGTCGGGCAGGATGATACGATAGCCTTTGTCGTGTGGAGCCGTTGCTGCAAGCGTAGCTTCTGCTGTCACACCAGCATCACTCATGTCGACATACTGCCATCCATAGTTGGTCGCGTCTGTAACATCAATTCCCATGGTGCCAAACTTGGCATCATTATCACTCAGATTAACGCCGGATGGTGTCGCAATCTTTATATAGACACCCTTCCGCAGACCTTCTTCATTGCTAACAGCAGTTGACAAACTGCCGGGAATCTTTACATATACATAGTCTGGTGAGAATTGCTCAGCCACAGTACGACTGCTACTGCTCGTAGGCGAGTATGCATACTCAAGACTTGTTGCAGCAGTCAACTTAGAGGCAAGACCCGACGAAACGGTCTGTCCCTTCGGCAGGACGAGCGAGGTCAGCGACGAGGGAATGTTCAGGCTGGTGAGAATCACACCCGAGGCGAGCGTGGCACCAGAGAGGTCGATGCGGGTAGCACCATCCATAGCGCTGCTGCTCAAACCTACTGTAATATCGTTACTTGACAATTCGCCTGAGACGGTCAGCGTGCAGATACCCTGCTGGCCACCAGCTACTACAGCAGCCTTAGCCTCGGACAATAGAGTTGATATATCAGTTCCTCCTGAACGTGCCATATCTATGGTGACATTACATCCAGATACGGCAAAAGATGCTGGATAGAGAACAGTAGTCTCTGTTGATACAGCTGATGCAATTGCTGCCTTAGTTACACCAGTGCCATAAGACGCTCCGCTAAGGTCAAGGGTTTCCAATCCTGTAAGACTTGACAAATAGGTAACATCTGCAGAAGATATAGTACCAGTGACTACAAGAGAGGTGATATCGGCAACCGTTTTCGCTGGAGCGTAATCCGCTAAATATGTCTCTAATTGAGATTGGATGCTACCGCCTGTTACGGTTTGTGAAGCAGAAAAAGGAACTTCAATCTTAGAACTGTCAAAGGCTGTTGTTCCATCTTTCTCTTTAACAAAATTCTTTACATCGGCCGAGGCGACTTTAACAGCCGTTACAACATCTTCATTTAAGCTAATATTTGCGGAAATTGTAGCATCACTTAAGTCAATAGTAGTAAACCCCGTGACATCTCCTAAATTTATTGCAGAAGAAATGTTACCAGTTAACTTCAAAGTTGTGCATCCATCATTGACCATTTCCCAATCAACATCAGAAACGCCTCTGTTAAAAGTAGCATTTAAGACAGAACCACTTTGAGTAAAAAGGTTATAACGAGAAGAAACCCCTGTTCCCAAGTCTACTCCGGCAGGGAGAATTAAGTTCTCAAGCTCATTATATACTTTATAATCTTCCAGATTTGTCCCAGTCGTTAGATAGCTTATGTTTGTACTTGTCAAATTGCTCAAGTCTATTGTAGTAACGTTTGTCATAGCTTGAGAGAATTTGTACATCTTATCATTAACACCAGAGAATGACACAGTGTTGTCTGTCGTTTTAATAACAACTTTTTTTATTGTAGCTTCATGTTCTGACCAGAGAAATTGGCCAGTCCAAGTACCACAAGCGTCACCCCAATCTGCCAATGACGCAAATGTGACAGTCAGTGTTTTTCCTTCATCGGCAACTTCCCATGAAGACAAATTGTCTGTTCCAAAAGTTCCAGAAGTTGTTTGCGCCCACGCCCCTATCGAGACGCAGACACACGCAATTAAAGAAAGTAAATACCTTTTCATCATTTTGTAAATTATTAGTTATAATCTTTAATTTGTTTTATCAGCAGACGGGAATTGTCCAGATTTCAGCTGCCACGACTCACCGTGGCGCCTGTCTGTTCAAATTCGCGCGGCAAATTTACTACAAAATCTTTAAACAACAAACAAAACAAACTTATTTTTTACGTAAACGTTTTCTTATTTGACATGGGGCAAGTAGGGGCGCCTGAATTGGTCGCTTCGCCCGAAATCAAGCCCAAATTTCCCGTGCCAGCCCGATGCAGAAAATAAAGTCCTCAAAATCCTTAAAGTCCGTAGCCAGAAAAAAGTCCGTGCCAGTCCGATGCAGAAACATCACATTGATAAGAAACAGGAAAACACGGTTTGTCTTGGAAACAAATTGTGACTAATTAAAACTAATTTTACTCACGTCTTTAAATTAACTCTCATGTGAAGGCCACATGTGGCCAAAATTAGAGCAAATTAAGTTAATTCGTTTCCAAATAAGAATCGTTATTCCCTATCCGTCGACTGTTTCCCTTCAACGCAACAGGTCGAAAAAGTCCGTGCCAGCCCGTGCCAGTCCGATGCAGAAAAAAAGTCCTTAAAGTCCGTAGCCTGAAAAAGTCCGTGCCAGTCCGATGCAGAAAAAAAAATCCTTAAAGTCCGTAGCCAGAAAAAGTCCGTGCCAGTCCGATGCAGAAAATAAAGTCCCTAAAGTCCTTAAAGTCCGTAGCCAGAAAAAGTCTGACCTGTGCGGCTGAAACATCACATTGAAAAGAAACAGGAAAACACGGTAGGTCTTGGAAACAAATTATGACTAATTAAAACTAATTTTCTGTTTATTTTTCTTTTGATTTTGAGGCCATACGCATAACTCTTACCTTTGCACCCCAGGCAAACCTCTTAGAGAAAGGAAACTAATTGGCAAGAATTAAGATAAATTTCGTTAGAAGCTGTTCTGACAAGGAGGAATTTTCCACAATTCGTGCCAATTAGTTTCCCCAATTATCCACAATTCGTGCCAATTAGTTTCCTTTTACTTTACTTGGGGTGCAGAGGTAAGAGTTACCCATAGGCCGACCGCGTAAAAGAGGCTCTGAGTCGCTTGAATTGATCGCTTCGCTCGAAATTAAAGACAAATTATTGATTATCCGTAATCATACCACCAAAATCTGGCAAAAGAAGGCTGGCTAATATCGCCAGCCATCTTGCATATAAGCTTACTCCGTCGTATTTTCGATTGCCTTTATATCCTTGTCTAATTCTTTTAAGCTCTCCAACCTCTCGTTGGCTTTCTCTTTCTCTTTGTACTCCAGATATCTATTATGCACAGTTTTCTTCGCAAGTTCCATCGTTACCTTTCCTTTGGTTGTAAGTATGTCCTTTCTGTTCATGGTTAATATGATGTTCAGATTTGTTTCCCAATCTGCCATGCGCATAGGAATGTGGTTGTACGCCTGTGCTTCCGCAAATGAAAGGTATTGATCCACGATGTATTTAAGATTTTCTATTTCTTCTTTGTTCAGGTAGTTCTTGCCAATGCTAATATCTTTTACTTTGACCTTTCCTTCTGTCTCTGTCGATGTTAAGCCCATTTGAGGTAGTGCCGCATTGGAACGATAGTACATTAGCTCTGCCGCTGTCTGTCCGCTTACAGCCCACAATAGCTTGTTTTGTATGGTGGCAAAGAAGTCCTTTGTCCTTTGGTCGTCCCCATCGTAATCAATAGATAACTTGTAGATGTCTTTTATTTGCTGGTAAAACACCCTTTCCGATATTCTAATGGCGCGGATCTTCGAGAGAAGTTCTTTAAAATAGGTAAGCGATTGGCCTTTTACAAAACGATTGCTGTCAAGGACATAGCCTCTCACCATGTAGTCACGCAATACTTTAGTTGCCCATATACGGAATTGGGTCGCACGCTTACTATTAACACGATACCCCACGGCTATGATGGCATCAAGATTATAGAACTGTACCTTGTACGTCTTGCCATCTCCAGCAGTATGTTCCAAAATGGAACTAACTGAATCTTCGTTTAGCTCTCCATCGGCAAAAATGTTGGCAAGATGTTTTGTTATTGCCGGTCGTTGAACGCCAAACAATTCAGCCATGCTCTTCTGCGTTGCCCAAATAGTTTCATTTACGGCATCTATCTGCACGTTGACTTCTCCATTTTCATTGCGAAAAATAACTATTTCGCCTCTATAATCCATCGAATCTTTCATTTTCTTGTGTTATTAAATTAGTTGTTCTCCAGCCAAACCACATCGTGCGAGCCGCAGTGCTGACACATCACGCCCTCCTTGTCTCTCATTAACTTGAACCGCCGACGACAAGATGCTTCGTCAGGAAAATACTTGTTAAACTCATAGACTTTCATATACTACTATTATACAAATGCTCTGCAAAGATAGACATTTTGATTATATCATCCAAATGCTTTCCTGATTATTTTCAGTTTGCTTACAAAAAATCGGGATGCCCTGCCAGGACACCCCGAAAAGGTGGTGGTACGATTGAGGATAATCATCAAAAAATATAATGGGAATTAATGGAACCCAAGGCAAACCTCTTAGATAAAGGAAACTAATTGGCAAGAATTAAGATAAATATCGTTAGAAACTGTTCTGATAAGAAGGAATTTTCCACAATTCGTGCCAATTAGTTTCCCCAATTTTCCACAATTCGTGCCAATTAGTTTCCTTTTACTTTACTTGGGGTGCAGAGGTAAGAATTAGTGACCCCCACCCCCGACCCCTCCCATCGTAGGGGAGATTCTTGCCCATTTCTTTCAACAGGATAGAAGATGTATACAAGAAACAAGTACTCCGGGCGAAATCGAGCATAAAAGCTGTCGATTTCGCCCGCAATTTCTACAATTCGGGCGAAATCGGTATGTTTTTTGACAGATTTCGCCCGAAATATTTGTTTCCTTCATTTTTTTTGCTTATCTTTGCGCTGCAGTTATACTAAAGAGAGAGGTAGTGATATGGAAACCATCATAGGAAGAAAAGAAGAGATGAAGCGGCTCGCTGCTGCCGTCAGTAGCCCACGTGCTGAATTCATAGCCCTTTACGGACGCAGACGTGTGGGAAAGACATTCTTGATAAACCAGTTTTTTAAGAATCAATACGCATTCAAAATGACTGGTGTCATAGAGGGCACGCTGAAAGACCAGTTCACAGCCTTTGCCGACGCCATGTCAGACTATGGCTATGACATGCCCGAGATGCCCACTGACTGGATGTCAGCATTCATCATGCTTAAGAACGCACTGAAAAGGCAAACCGGCAGTACGGAGCCTTGTATTATCTTCATCGACGAACTGCCGGCCATGGATGCCGAAGGATCGAATGTGGCCAGTGCTGTAGGGTATTTCTGGAACAACTGGGCCAGCCTACATGAGAACATTGTCTTCATCATTTGTGGCAGTGCAACAAGTTGGATGATTGGTCATGTCATCGACAGCAGGGGCGGTCTCCACGACCGCATCACCCTTGAAATGCCCATCCATCCCTTCAGGCTGAAAGAGGTGGAGGACTATCTGACGAGCCGTCATTTTCTTTGGAACCGGCAGATGGTTCTACAGTCCTATATGGTGTTCGGCGGCATTCCCTATTATCTGAGCCTGCTCGATCACGAAGAAAGTCTTGTACAGAATGTCGACCGGCTATTTTTCAGCCAGGACACACAGATGCGCCGAGAATTCCGTCGACTTTTCAACACGCTCTACAAGAAACCGGATAAATACATTGATATTATCAAGGCTTTGGGAAGGACCCGTCAGGGGATGACCCGTGAACAGCTTGCAAGAGAGATGAAATGTGCCAACAATGGCCATTTGGGCAAGCAACTGGAGGATCTGACCTACTGCGACCTGATACGTCAGAACATTGTACGTGAGAAAAAGATCAAGCGTAAAGATGCCATTTACCAGCTTTGCGATTTCTTCTGCCTTTTCTATCTCACTTTTATTGACCGGGCACAGGCAGAGCAGCAGTATTGGGCACACCACGTTAACACGCCTGAAATAAACTCCTGGATGGGACTGGCATATGAACGCATCTGTATGGCCCATGTTCCGCAGATAAAGCGTGCCCTGGGACTCGAAGCCATTTCCACCCTCTGCTATTCATGGCGCAGCAAAACTTCTGCTCCGTCGTCACAGATTGACATTATTATTGAGCGGGCTGACAGAATAGTTAATATCTGTGAGGTAAAATACAGCGGGGATGAATATGTTCTTGACAAAGAGGAATTCGAACGCCTTTGCAAACGCAAGAACAGTTTTACGCAGGAGACCGGCATACGCCATACTCCCTGGCTTACAATGATTACCACAGAGGGTATGGCGCGAGGGAAATACACTGAGATGATACAAAGTCAGATAACGCTCGACGACCTGTTCACTTGAAAAGACTGAGCGAGCGCAGGGGACGTTGCTCCTGCGCTCGCTCGCTCATGACGGGGAATATAGTTCTACTATACCTTGATCTCAACCTCGACGCCGCTGGGGAGTTCGAGCTTCATCAGGGCATCGACGGTCTTGGCGGTCGAGCTGTAGATGTCGATCAGACGCTTGAAGTCTGACAGCTGGAACTGCTCACGGGCCTTCTTGTTGACGAAGGTCGAGCGGTTAACGGTGTAGATACGCTTGTGTGTGGGAAGGGGGATAGGACCGCTGATGATGGCACCTGTAGCCTTGACGGCCTTCACAATCTTCTCGGCTGACTTGTCGACCAACTTGTGGTCGTAGCTCTTCAGCTTGATACGAATTTTCTGACTCATTGCTTTGATTTACTATTACTGATTTAACTTACTTTGGGGAGCCGCTAAAGAGTCATTTGCTCAGCGACACTCCGCTTTCTTCTGTTTTTGGGCTGCAAAGGTACGACTATTTTTTCAATCTGCCAAACGTTTCAGCACTTTTTTGTGAAGTAAAGGAAACTAATTGGCACGAATTGTGGAAAAATGCCTCCTTGTCAGAACAGTTTCTAACGATATTTATCTTAATTCTTGCCAATTAGTTTCCTTTATCTAAGAGGTTTGCCTGGGCGAATGCGCGTAGCAAGTCCTTATCATCCGCATGGTAATTCGTGAAATTAGCGAAATTCGTGGTCGCAAAAGGGCGGGAAAGTTGAGTAAATAATTATTCTTTCTCACTGCTTCAGCTGCTCCTGAAGCCACTCGCGAGGGGTCATGCCCGCGACGGCCTTGAAGTTGCGGAAGAAAGAGGCCTCGGTGCTGAAGCCCGACTCGGTGGCCACGATGGTCGTCTTTAAGTCGGGCTGGCGGCGCAACAGCTCCTGGGCATGGCGCACGCGGCAGGTGTTGACAAACTGCGAGAACGACTGGCCACGGAGGCTGTTGATGCACTCGCTGACATAGCTGCTGTTCGTCTGCAGGGCCACGGCCACGTCCTGCACCTTCAGGTCGCTGCGCAGGTAGAGCCTGTCCTGGTCCATGAGCCGGCTGATGCGCTCCATGAGCTCAGCAGCCTTAGCGTCAGGCTGAGGCGTGTCGGCCTGGACGGCTGCCGGCGGCAGCTCAGTCTCAGTATCGGTCACCATCTGTCGGCTGCTGCGGCGGCGTATATATATAATGTACGCGAGAAAGACTACTGACAGCGCAGCAAAGACGGCCGCCCACGGCCACGCCGGCCACGGCGTGGCGGCGGCAGCAGCCGCCTCGGTGCCGAAATGGTAGAGCCAGACGTCGGCCAGCGGCTTGTAGTTGTCGCCGGAGATGCCGCCCGCCAGCAGCAGGTCGCCGTCGGGCGTGACGACGGGGATGGTGATGGCGGCGTGCTCCATCGGGGCGGTATAGCAGAGCGTCAGTCCTGCCGGTTGCTGGCCATAGTCGATGGCCAGCACATACTGGCGGAGATACAGGCTGTCGACGCCTATGACGTAGCCACGCCGGCGCACGCTGTCGACAACGACCGGACCTTTATAGGCAATGGCACCCCACTGGCTCTGCATCGGTATCGGAGTGGCCGTGGGCAACAGCGAGACGACGGGTTCGCCCTGCTGGCTGACTATCTTGAAGACAGCCAGCTGACCGGTGTTGTCGGTTGCCGCCAGGAGATAGGTGTCATGGCCTATGCAGCAGGCATCGCTGCTGAAGGGCTGGTCGGTATAGACCAGCCGCCACTGCTCTAACAACGGCACGCGCACGGCGCCGCCCTTCAGGCGGTCTACCCAGACAGTGTCAGGATGACGGTCGCGCTCGTCGTTCCCGCCAAGTATGAAAGCATCGTCGCTGCCCATGCGAAGCACGTAGGGATTGCTGCGCCCCTGCCTGACGCTGCCCAGGTCCTGCACCTGGCTTTGGCCGTCGTAGCAGCCGATGGCATCGTCAGCATAGTGATTGCCGCTGATGACGACGCGTCCGTCGGCCAGCCGCGTGGCGCTGGTCAGCACCCGCCGGCGGTCCAGACAGCCGAAGCCTTCGAACGCGTGAGTCGACGGCTGGTAGCGCTCCAGCATGAAGGTCTGTCCGATGCCCAGCGGCTCGGCGTGCCCACCGCCTATGATGACCTCGTCGGGGCCGAGGACCACGGCAAAGCCGTTGTCGTGGCTGTAGGCCATGTCAAGCTGGTGCCACGCCCCACCGGCGTAGTACTCGGCAGTGGGCGTTGGCACGAAGTTGGTGGTGTGTCCGCCCGTCACCGTCAGCTCGCCGTTTATGCAGAAGATGTTGTGCCCGCTGCGCGGCAGGTTCAGACTGGGCAGACGCTCAGGCACAATGCGCACCTCCGGGCATGAACTGCCGTCGGCAGCGCCGGCCTGCAGCGTTGCAAGAAGCATGTAAAGCAGCAATAGTTTCCTGGTCTTCATCGCGCTATGGGGCAGCCTCGTGCTGCCAATGTGGTGCAAAGTTACGGAAAAGTGGGCGAATGGCCAAACCGCCACCGCCCTCTTTTTCTCTATTTAACGTTAGACGAAGTCAATATTCACGCGAATAAGCCGGCTGGTCAGTGTACGTCCCGTTAGGATTGTCAACGTCGGTCCCGCCGCCGGTATAGGCAGCCTGGCGCACGGTGAGCACCAGCGTGTCGTTAGCGGCAACAAAGGTGACATCTATCTCACGGGGGTCAACCTCTAAGTTCTGCCTGCAGGCCACCACCACGTGGGGAGTGCCGCCGGTGTAGGTGCGCAGCGTCGTGGTGAGCCACCTGGCTACCCCACCCTTGAGGGTGGCCTCTGACGTCAGGCCTGTCAGCTCCACCAGCTGCTCCGAGGCATCGGCGGGCATGTTGCAGACCTTCGTCAGGTGCTTGCCCTTGACAGTGGGCGTCGGGGGTGTGGGCGTCGGCGTGGGTGTGGGACTTGGCTCGTCGCCGTCGCCACCGCCGCACGCCAGCAGGGCCAGGCATACTGTGAACGCTATGGAAAGAATCTTTATCGTCTTCATAATGCTATAAATTTGTAAAATGCGAATAACTATTTAATCACCACCTTGCGGTTGTTCTTCAGGTAGATGCCCGGCTGCGAGGGCATCGCGATGCGGCGGCCCTGCAGGTCGGTCCAGCTGCCGCCCTCACTGCCAGTGCTGAGTTCCAGGCTCTCTACAGGCGTTGCCTCACCGTCGATGAGGTAGGCGCGGGCGCCGGCCGACTTAGGCACGGCAAGCCATGCGCGGTGGCCGTTGATGTTGAAGTTCATGCCGTCGGGACCGCCCCAGAACCAGCCGAACTGCGTGGCCAGCGACGTGCCGGCGGGACCGTAGGCCAGCTTGTAGTAGAGGTAGTCGTCGGGCGAGGCGACGTCCTGGCCGGTGAGGGCTGAGTCGTCGCTGCCGTGGAGCAGGTTGGTGCCGACGGTGCTGACGGCCGAGCCGCCTGCCACGCCGGTCAGCGTGTAGGTAGCGGCCTTCTTCTCGTTAGCCTCAATGAGCACGGCGGTGCCCTTAGGCACGATGCTGCCGCTGAGCGGCTGGTAGGTGAGGCGGTCGCCGCTGACGCCGCTGACGGTGCTGGCCTTCAGGCCGGCAGGCAGCTGGTAGTCGGCCTTGGAGTCGTAGAAGGTGGCATAGCCGGCATCGGCCACGCGGAGGTCGTAGGTGGCCATGACGGGAGCATTGCCGCTGGTGGTCAGCTCGGTCTCTGCCTTATAGTCCTTCGGTTCGTTCAGGCCCACACGGTCGGTAGCGATGGCGCAGAGACCGTACTTCGTGCCCGTCTCGACGTCGATGGTGCAGGTGGTGCCTTCAGTAATAGTAGCCACGGCCAGCCACTCGCCGCCGTTCTTCTGGGCGAAGACGGTATAGTGGTCGACGCCGCTGGTCGGGTCGCTGCCGCTGACGGTGACGGTGAGCTTGCCCTCCGACGGTTCCTCAGCCTTCGTGACCTTCGATGTCGGATAGTCGGTGTCGAAGGTGTTCGTGTAGGTATTGGTCACGATAGGCTCGTTGGCATCGAAGATGATGGTGGCCTTGTTGCTGATGGTGGCCCCGTTGGCCGGGTTGGCTTTGTGGTCGATGATGAAGCTGACGTAGCCCTCGCCGCGCCCGTTCTGGTCGTTGGGCAGCAGGAAGCCGTTCATCACGTCAGCCAGCTCGCTGCCGTTCGCCTCAAGTGATGCGAAGCTCCAGTTGACGACGCCCGTTGCGGGGTTGAACTGTCCGCTGACGCGCACCAGGATGTCATGGCCGTTCACCTTATAATTCACGTCGCGCGTGAACTCCTGAGTCCGGCTGCCGCCCACGACGAAGGTGGTGTCGGCCCAGCCGAAGCTGCTGAACGAGAAGGTCTCGGCGTCGAGCTTCGACAGGTCGAGCGTATCGGTGACGAAGACCTCGTTGGCAGGTGCCGATGCCGTCGACTTGTTCTCGAAGGTAATCATGTAAGGCATCTGGTGGATGGTCCGGATGAAGTGCTTCTGATCGTCAGGTCCCCACGGGCCAATCATCTCGTTGGGGTCGATACTGTTGACGCCACGATTGCCGCGAGAGTTGGGATCGCCGTTCAGACAACTGCGCAGACTGTTAATGTTATCGACGGCACTATACACACTATAGGCCGTACTGGCCAGCTTATACGCACCCTTGAGGGGAGCCGGGATAACCTCTTCGGCACAGTTCATAACAACATCGGTAAGACTGCCGAAGACCGTACCCCAACTGCCGTTGGCCCCAGAAGCAATGCTATAACCGTTCTTGCCGATGCTCCACAGGCACGATGCGCCGGGAATAAAGCTGATGGCCATCTCGAAGGCTTGCTTTCCCCACTCCATGGCGAAGCACTCACCCTGTTCCAAGGTGTAGGGGGCGCGTGTCATGGCAGCGTCGGGAATATAGGGTCCCCAGGGCTGCTCCAGCCAGTAGCCAATCTTGATATTGTCGGAGTCGATGCCGGAACCACTCTTCATACGCATGCGGAAGATACGCTGATTGGTGCTGTTGGGGGCGATATACGGAACCATGAATGAGTAGATGCGGATGCTGTCGCCGGTCTGTTCGTCATAGACCTTGATGTGGTCGCCCAACTGGCGGGCGAGCGTTCCCTCAAAGTGCGGGTCGATAGGCGAGAACTCAATATCGAACTCAAAAGCCACGTCAACGGTGCCCTTGCGGTCGGGGATGATCAGGAACATCGGCACATTGTAGGCAGCGGTGTTAGAACGGTTGCCGTAGTTAATGGCGAACTTCTGGTAGCGGTTCCAGAGCATCAGGAAACGGCTATCGACGCTCATCCACACATCGGGTTCCTCGGCTTTCTCAACCGTCAGACCTTGGCTCAGCGTGTCGGTGCCCACGATGACGTCGTACTTGCCTGTGGGAGCATTCACGAGGTTAAAGAGGGCCGGGGCAAGGTCGTCGAACGAGGCCACCTTGTCAGAGTTGTAGCCGACAGGCAAGTCCCACTGACCCTCAATCTCGGTATCGCCCTGCTTCAAAAGGACGCGGGGCTTGGTGCCGCTGTTCAGCTTGTAGCCGCCCTGTATGCGCAAGGCGACACCCTCAACCTGTCCGACCTTGTTGGGCGAGACCTTGCTCAGTCCACTGATGGTGAACTGCTTAGACACAGGTGCGAAGGCGTTGGTCTCCTTGCCGTCGCCCTTGGCCACCATCCAGAAGGTGTAGTTGCCGCCGTGGCCGGTGTAGTTCACGCTCTCGTGCTTCTTGCTGCTCTCATTGTAGGCGCCGAGGGTGGTTGGGCTGGGTTTGAACCACCAATAGACGTCGCCGTCGGGGGTGGCATTGTTCACATAGACAGTGGTGCCCTTCGTGTCCTTGGTCAGGGTGAAGTCGGCCTTCGGCGTCTTAATGCCGTCGTGCTCCACTAACGGGTTGTTCATCAGGGGCACGGGGTCGTTGTGGTACTGGCTCTGGTCGCGCAGCGTGCCGTCGAAGGTGAGCAGCAGGCGGCAGTCCTTGTCGTTGGCATCGGGCTTGCCGTAGATGTGCTGGTGAATCTCGTCGAGCGTCAGGGCACGGCTGTAGATGGCGAAGTTGTCGATGAGCACGTCGCCATCGGCTTGACTGCCAGTGCGGCCAATGAGGATGGGGTTGTTGCCCATCTTAATCTTACCCACCTCGGTAATCGTCCTGTAGGGCAGACCGTCGATGTAGAAATGTACGTTGTTTTGCGCGATATTCGAGTCGTAGGTCATGGCCACGTGGTGCCATTGTCCCATCTCGCGGATAAGGTACTTCCACGGTTGGAAAAGACTCACGCCGTTGGATGTCTCAGGATGTACGCAGCCATTGAAGGCAAAACCACCCGACGTGGCACCGCCCGACTGATAGTAGAGTTCAATGTACCAGCCGTTCCAGCTGGTCGCGCCACCCAGGCTTCCAGAGTTGTTGTTCTGACTGGCCAGCAGGAAAGAGCCGGAAGCCGCGTCGAAGCGCACCCATGCCTCTACGGTGATGGCCTCGCTGGTGGCCTCGATGCTGGGCGACATGGGGACGATGATGTCGGTGAGCGCGCTATAGGTGGCGGTCTTGGTCAGGTGGTAGGCCATATTCTTGTCGCCCGACTCAGCGGGACGCTCCACGCGGCGGTGGCAGATGTTCCAGAAGTAGGGGTCGGAGGTAGCTTGTCCTGCCTTGTATGCGCTGTACTGCATGAACCAGTGCTCGGTGCCCTCCTGGTCGAAGAGCACGGTCAGCGTCTCGTTATTCCAGTCTCTGCGGGGTTCCCACGACTGGTCGCCCAAGCGGAAGTTGCGATAGACGGTCTCGAAGCCATCCTTCGACTCCATGTAGAATCCCTGCTGGGCGGTGAAGATGACGTGCTTGCCGGTGGGGTCGTCGGGAACGATGGTGAAGCTGCCAATGCTGGCCTCGTAGGTATCGAAGCAGCGACGCTGCTTAGCCCAGGTTGTGCCGCCGTCGTGTGAGTAGAAGATAGTGGGGTGAGCGTCACGTCCGGTACGATAATCGTTCCCGGTTCCCGTGCATGTCAGCACGTAGATGTAATTGCCCTTCGAGGCTATGATGTTTGGCTCAATGCCGCAGGTGCCCTCAATGTACATAGGTTCCTGCCATGTCTCTCCGCCGTCAGTAGAGCGCTGGAAGATGGTGTGCATCAGGTCATCGCTCGGATTGGGTTCGCCCTCGCCACCGTCGCTCAGCGAGCCACGGTAGAGCACGTTAATGTTCTGGCCATCCATGGCCAGGTGTGGTCTGTAATAAGAGAATGTCCACCAGCTCACATAACTCTTGCCGTTGGGTGTCACGTGGGCGATGTTCCGGCTCTTGCAAGTCTTGCCGCCGTCGGCAGAGGTGGTGATAAGCAACTTGCCCACACTGTCGCCCATTAGCACCACGCGGTTGCCCTGCACCTTCATGTCGACGACGTTCTGCTTGGCTATCTCCTGGTCGGTAAACGTCTCGCCGCCGTCAATACTGCTGACGAGGTGTACGCAGCGATAGTCTTCACCTGTCTTGTAAGTAAAGCCCTCTGTGCCAGTGGGGTAAGAATAGGTTATGGCCACTATCTGCCCATCGCTGGCAATATGTTGACGCTGGTAGCCGCCGTATTGGGCACCGGAGGCCAGCTCGCGCGTGGTAAAGGTGGCACCGCCGTCGGTACTTCGGATGTAGCTTATGCTATTGCCCGACATCTGGCTTTTGTAGTCTATGGCAATGATGTGTACCAGCTGGCCGCTGACAGTCATAAAGTTCTGATTGTAGTTGTTGATCCGAGCATGCAGTGCAGCCACTTGCTGGGCCTGCTCCCAGGTGCGCCCCAGGTCTGTGCTGCGCCGATAGTAGAGACGGTAGAGTCCTTCGGCATCCTTGTTGTTTTCCTGCCACAGCAGGTGGATGGTCTGTCCCTCTATTTCCACCTGGCTGTTGAACAGACTGGTGGTGTACTTAGTACTGTCGCTGACTCCGTAGGTCAGGTTCTGCCAGCCGCCCCAGTCGGAGGGCAGGCACTTCGTCAGGTCGTCGGCAGTCTGGGCCGCCGCCAACATCGGCACCGCAAGGAGTGCCAGCTTGATGAGTAGTTTCTTCATAATACTTTTATGAGATTTAGTTAAAATATTTCTGCAAATATAGCCAAATCTCCTTATTCAGTAACTATCAAAACGCAGGAAACGACTATCAAATCACGGAAATGATAGCCGTTTGCACCTATTCTACACAGAAAATCCCGGAATCGCCAGACGCGATTCCGGGATTTATAGTAAGATGATACTAAACTCTTACACGAGGTCTGCACGGCCCTTCACCTCCTCGAGCACGGCCTTGGCGATGGTGCTGGAGAGCGGTGCGTGGTGGCTGTACTCCATCGAGCTGGTGGCACGGCCAGAGGTGATGGTACGCAGGGCGGTGACATAGCCGAACATCTCCGACAGGGGCACCTTGGCCTTGACGACACGGGCACCACTACGAGCCTCGTCCATACCCTCAACCTGACCACGGCGCTTGTTCAAGTCGCCGATGACGTCACCCATGTTCTCCTCGGGCGTAACGACCTCGAGCTTCATGATGGGCTCCATCAGCACGGGCTTGGCCTGGGCGCAGACAGCCTTGTAAGCCATCTGGGCGGCAATCTCGAACGACAGCTGGTCGGAGTCGACGGGGTGGAACGAACCATCGACCACCACAACCTTCAGCGAGTCCATGGGGTAGCCACCGAGGATACCATTCTTCATGGCAGCCTCGAAGCCCTTCTGGATGCTGGGAATGAACTCCTTGGGGATGTTACCACCCTTCACCTCGTTGACGAACTGCAGTCCGCCGTCCTTGGCGATATCCCAGTCGTCGTCCACGGGACCTACGTTGACGATGATGTCAGCGAACTTACCGCGACCACCCGACTGCTTCTTGTAGACCTCACGATAGTTCATGACGGTCTTGGTGATAGCCTCCTTATAGTTCACCTGGGGCTTACCCTGGTTGCACTCCACCTTGAACTCGCGCTTCAGGCGGTCGATGATGATGTCGAGATGGAGCTCACCCATACCCGAGATGATGGTCTGACCACTCTGCTCGTCGGTACGGACGGTGAACGTCGGGTCTTCCTCGGCCAGCTTGGCCAGACCGTTGTCGAGCTTGGCAACGTCGGCCTGCGACTTCGGCTCAACGGCGATGGAGATCACCGTGTCGGGGAAGGTCATCGACTCGAGCACGATGGGCTTGTCCTCGTCGCAGAGGGTGTCACCCGTGCGGATGTCCTTGAAGCCTACGCCTGCGCCGATGTCGCCGGCGTCGATCGACTCCATGGGGATTTCCTTGTTCGAGTTCATCTGGAACAGACGGCTGATACGCTCCTTCTTGCCCGAACGGGGATTGAAGACGTAGGAACCGGCCTTCACCGAACCTGAGTAGACGCGGAAGAACACCAGACGGCCCATGTAGGGGTCGGTGGCAATCTTGAAGGCCAGAGCGGCTGTCGGCTCGTCCTCAGAGGGCTTGCGGCCCTCCTCCTCATCGGTGTTGGGGTTGGTACCCATCACGATGTCGGTGTCGACAGGAGCAGGCAGGAAGGCGCAGACGTAGTCGAGCAGGGGCTGAACACCCTTGTTCTTGTACGAAGAGCCGCAGAGCATGGGCGTGCAAGCCAGCGAGATGGTACCCTTGCGGATAGCTGCGATGATCTCCTCTTCGGTGATGGAAGCGGGATCGTCGAAGTATTTCTCCATCAGCGCCTCGTCATACTCGGCAGCAGCCTCGAGCAGCTTGTTGCGCCACTCGTCGCACTCGTCCATCATGTCGGCGGGAATCTCCTCGAGGTCATACTCGGCACCCATCGTCTCGTCGTGCCACAGAATGGCCTTCATACGGATGAGGTCGACCAGGCCCTTGAAGTTCTCCTCGGCACCGATGGGCACCTGGATGACTACGGGGTTAGCTCCGAGGATGTCCTTCATCTGCTGGACGGTCTCGAAGAAGTCGGCACCCGAACGGTCCATCTTGTTGACGTAACCGATGCGGGGCACGTTGTATTTGTCAGCCTGGCGCCACACCGTCTCTGACTGGGGCTGAACGCCGTCAGCAGCCGAGTAGGTGGCAACGGCACCGTCGAGCACACGCAGTGAGCGCTCCACCTCAGCGGTGAAGTCCACGTGTCCCGGAGTGTCGATCAGGTTGATCTTGTACTTATTCTTGTTCCACTCCCAATAGCAGGTGGTGGCAGCACTCGTGATGGTGATACCACGCTCCTGCTCCTGAGCCATCCAGTCCATGGTGGCGGCACCGTCGTGCACCTCACCAATCTTATGGGTCTTACCCGTGTAGAACAGGATGCGCTCCGAAGTGGTCGTCTTACCGGCATCGATGTGGGCCATGATGCCGATATTGCGCGTCAAATGCAAATCTTGTTTTGCCATTTCTTTCTTATTTTACCCTTTTACCTTTTTACCTTTTACCTTATATTATTAGAAGCGGAAGTGGGCGAAGGCACGGTTAGCCTCGGCCATGCGGTGCATATCCTCCTTACGCTTGAAGGCGCCACCCTGATTGTTGAAGGCGTCCATAATCTCGGCAGCCAGCTTGTCGGCCATCGACTTACCACTGCGTTTGCGGGCGAACTGAATCATGTTCTTCATCGAGACGCTCTCCTTACGGTCGGGACGAATCTCGGTAGGAACCTGGAACGTGGCACCACCAATACGGCGGCTCTTCACCTCGACCTGCGGGGTGATGTTGTCCAGAGCCTGCTTCCAGATCTCGAGGGCAGACTTCTCGTTGTCCTTCATCTTTGCCTTCACGGTGTCGAGGGCATTGTAGAAAATCTCATACGACTTCGACTTCTTGCCGTCGTACATCAAGTGGTTCACGAACTTCGACACCTTCTTGTCGTTGAACACGGGATCCGGCAGGATCACGCGCTTCTTGGGTTTTGCTTTTCTCATTTTTGTTTATTAATAAATGATTTTTGTCTGCTTGGGGGCTGTTCTTGCACGTTCTTCAACACTCGCTCTTGAGTATTTACTCAACCTTTATAACATTTCTCCAGCAAAACGGGATTTGTTTTTTTTCTTTTTCACCTTTTTATATAAAAGGCCGGCCGCCTGACCTTCTCCGGTCAGTTTTTACTTCTTGGCCTTGGGACGCTTGGCACCGTACTTAGAACGGCGCTGAGTGCGGTTTGCCACACCGGCGGTATCGAGCGTACCGCGAACGATGTGATAGCGGACACCGGGGAGGTCCTTCACACGACCGCCGCGAACCAGCACGATTGAGTGCTCCTGCAGGTTGTGACCCTCACCGGGAATGTAACTGTTGACCTCCTTCTGGTTAGTCAAACGAACACGGGCTACCTTGCGCATAGCCGAATTAGGCTTCTTCGGGGTTGTCGTGTAGACACGTACGCAAACGCCGCGACGCTGAGGACAGTTATCCAAAGCGGGCGACTTCGACTTGTCTACGATTACCCTTCTGCCTTTTCTTACCAATTGTGAAATTGTAGGCATAATACTTTTACTTTTTAATTATTTGTTTATATATTATTTTGTTTATATTCAGCTATTTACGCAATGCGCCCATCATAAAAACGCAATTCGGGCTGCAAAGGTACAACTTTTTCTCGTTTCTACCTAATATAAAAGAAAGAAAAATCAACGGCTTAGGCAGAAATTAATAATATATAACTTTTTTAACAGTCTTTCACCACACATGCGGCACAAGTGTGTAGGTAAGAAAAGGAGGCTACCCCACTGGCAGCCTCCTTCTGTCGGGTTAAGCCTCGCCCTTACTCGGTCCGAAGGGGGCAATGGTGCGCGGTTCCTGATTGGGAATCTTAATCTGTCCGTACTCGCGCTCATAGCGCATGATATTCTCCTGCAGGGCGGCCAAGAGACGCTTGGCATGCTCGGGAGCCAGGATGACACGGCTCTTGACGGCGGCCTTGGGCACGCCGGGCAGCACCCGCGCAAAGTCGAGGACAAAGTCGCTCGACGAGTGGGTGATGATGGCAAAGTTGGCATACTCTCCCTGCGCCACCTCGGGCGTCAGCTCTATCTGCAGTCCCTGCTGCTTCTGTTCCTTTTCGTTCATTGTTGTATCGTTTTTAATGAATTTGAGGTGCAAAAGTAAGCAAAAAAGATGGAACGAACAAAACTTTTGCCCGATTTTCTTGGCAGAAAGCAAACAAAACGGTAATTTTGCACCCCACTAAGCTTAAAACACGATAAGATCATGAAGACTGATATCCAGATAGCCCGCGAATGCGAGCTGAAGCACATCAACGAGATTGCCACTAGCCTGGGCATCGCCCCGGAAGAGATAGAACCCTACGGCCGCTACATGGCCAAGGTGCCCGTGCGCCTCATCGACGAGGAGAGGGTGCGCCGGAGCCGTCTCATACTCGTGACTGCCATCAGTCCCACGAAGGCCGGCATCGGCAAGACCACCGTCAGCATCGGACTGGCATTAGGGCTTAACAAGATCGGCAAGAACGCTGCCGTAGCCCTGCGCGAGCCCTCGCTGGGACCCTGCTTCGGCATGAAGGGCGGCGCTGCCGGCGGCGGCTATGCCCAGGTGCTGCCGATGGAGAAGATCAACC